>Ga0172380_10002394_pt1 | contig 28962 bp, 36 predicted proteins | sample Leawe162metaG_FD_119747 | JGI IMG/M metagenome (GOLD analysis project Ga0172380, IMG submission 119747) | Leachate microbial communities from a municipal landfill in Southern Ontario, Canada - Leachate well 162 metaG | ecosystem: Engineered > Solid waste > Landfill > Unclassified | place... | reverse complement strand
GATCTACTTCGTGCCCCGGGACAACGACGTGCAACGCGCCGAGATCAACCGCAAGACCGTTCTCGAGTGGAACCCCGAGGTCAAGCAGGCGGACGCCTACCGCGGGCTGGCCAAGGCAATCGACGAAAACAAGAATTTTGTCATTCCCAAGCCGCTGGAGATCGAGGAACTCGAAAAACTCCTGATGGACTACGGGCTGATGAACTAGAAGGTAGCTGACAGCTTTGAGCTTGCAGCTACTAGCGAGAACCAAACCAGCAGTGAACAACATTACTAACAATGGAGAAACACCATGTTGACTATGATCAGAGCAATTGTCCGGCCGGAGAAAGCAGACAAGGTTCTTGCCTCCCTCATGGAGGCGGGCTTTCCGGCCGTCACCAAATATTCCGTGGCAGGGCGCGGCAAGCAGCGCGGCATCAAGATCGGCGAGGTTACCTATGATGAACTGCCCAAGGTTATGCTGATGAGCGTCATCAACCCGGCGGACAAGGATTTTTTCATCGAAACCGTGATGAATACGGCCCGCTCCACCGGCAAGGGGGCATTCGGCGACGGCAAGATCTTTGTTTCCGATGTCGAGGAATCCTACACCATCAGCTCCGGGGTCAAGGAAACCGCCTATGCCTCGGAAGGGGTGGCGCCATGAAAGAGGTCATCGCCATCGTGCGCATAAACATGATGAATCAGACCAAGCAGGCCCTCACCGATTGCGGGGTTGACGCCTTCTTTGCCCACGAGGCCCACGGCCGTGGCATGGGCTTTGTCAGCCCGGCCGTTCTGGAAGGGACGGTGCAGGGCTATGAGGAGGCTGCCGCCCTGTTGGGGGAAAAAGGCAAGCTCTACCCCAAACGCATGATCACTGCGGTGGTGGAAGACTCCATGGTGGGCTGCGTGGTGGAGACAATCATCAATACGAATCAGACCGGCATGCCTGGCGACGGCAAGGTTTTTGTCCTGCCCCTCACCGATGCGGTCCGGGTCAGGACTGGCGAGATGGGCGTCAAGGCCATTTCATAAGGAGGTAACTATCCAGCAGCACCCCATCTGCGTTGTCATCGGCCTGCTCGTGTGCAGGCAGCACACTTCGCAGGCCTCTTCCTAGCATCTGGGGCACTGCTGAACAGTTACAGTTCTGTGGTTTACGTCCGTTTCCGGCATTATGCCGGATAGTTATCAGGAGGAAATATATAATGGCAACGGCAACAAAGAAAAAGCTGGTGCAGTGGGCCCCCGCCGAGGTCAAGGCGGCACTCCTTGAGAAGTATCCGCCCAAGGTAGGCCGTAAGCGCGCCAAGCAGATCATGATCAACGAGGCGCGGCAGAACGAGACCCCGGAGCTCACCGCCAACGTGCGCACCATTCCCGGCATCATCACCATGCGCGGCTGTACTTATGCCGGCTGCAAGGGCGTTATCATGGGCCCGACCCGCGATATCGTCAATCTGGTGCATGGTCCCATAGGCTGTAGTTTTTATGCCTGGCTGACCCGCCGCAACCAGACCGATGCGGGGCCTACCGGTGAAAATTACATGAACTACTGCTTTTCCACGGACATGCAGGAGCAGGACATCATCTTCGGCGGCGAGAAGAAGCTGGCCCAGGCGATCCAGGAGGCCTACGACCTCTTTCATCCCAAGTCCATCGCCGTGTTCGCCACCTGTCCGGTGGGGCTGATCGGCGACGATATCCACACCGTGTCGAAGAACATGAAGGAGAAATTCGGCGATTGCAACGTGTATGCCTTTTCCTGCGAAGGGTACAAGGGGGTGAGCCAATCCGCCGGCCATCATATCGCCAACAACCAGGTGTTTAGGCATCTGGTGGGCCTCAACGACGAGGTAAAACCGGGCAAGTACAAGATCAACCTTTTGGGGGAGTACAACATCGGCGGCGACGGCTTCGAGATCGACCGGATCTTCAAGAAATGCGGGATCACCTGCATCTCGACCTTTTCCGGCAACTCGACCTATGACCAGTTTGCCTCCTCCCATACCGCGGATCTCAATGCGGTCATGTGCCACCGCTCCATCAACTACGTGGCGGACATGATGGAGACCAAGTACGGCATTCCCTGGATCAAGGTGAATTTCATCGGCGCCAAGGCCACGGCCAAGAGCCTGCGCAAGATCGCCGAGTATTTCGGCGAAAAGGCGCTCATCGATACGGTGGAAAAGGTCATCGCCGAGGAGATGCCCGGGGTGGAAGCGGCCCTGGCCGAAATCACCCCCCGGACCGAGGGCAAGACCGCGATGATGTTTGTCGGCGGCTCCCGGGCCCATCATTACAAGGAACTCTTTGACGAGCTGAAGATGAAAACCATCTCGGCGGGCTATGAGTTCGGGCATCAGGACGATTACGAGGGTCGGCAGGTGTTGCCCAATATCCAGGTGGATGCCGACAGCCGCAACATCGAGGAGATCGAGGTTTCGGCGGACGAGACCCGCTTCAAGCCGCGCAAGAGCGACAAGGAGATGAAGGCCCTGGAAAAGGCGGGCTACAAGTTCAAGCAGTATGACGGCCTGGCCGCGGACATGGACAAGGGCACGCTGATCATCGATGATCTGAATCAGTACGAGGCGGAGAAGCTGGTCGAATTGATGAAGCCGGATATCTTCTGCGCCGGGGTCAAGGAGAAGTATTCCATTCAGAAACTGGGCGTGCCCATGAAGCAGCTGCACAGCTACGATTCCGGCGGCCCTTACGCCGGGTTCCTGGGGGCGGTCAACTTCTACCACGAGATCGACCGGTTGGTGAACTCCAAGGTCTGGGGCTTCATGAAGGCCCCCTGGCAGAAGAACCCGGAACTCTCCGCCTCATATGTGTGGGAATAAAGCGGCTGCGCCGGGTTGGAAGTGAAAAGTTAAAAATGAAAAGTGAAAAGTGGAGGATGGCGAAGAGAATTTTCTCATTCTTCACTCTTCATTCTTCACTCACCACTTGAGGATACAACAATGCTCTTACGACATACCCCGAAAGAAATAACAGAGCGCACGGCCTTGACCATCAATCCGGCCAAGACCTGCCAGCCCATCGGCGCCATGTATGCGGCTCTCGGCATCCACGGATGCCTGCCGCACAGCCATGGCTCCCAGGGTTGCTGCGCGTATCACCGCTCCGCCCTGACCCGGCATTACAAGGAGCCGGTCTCCGCCTCCACCAGCTCCTTTACGGAGGGTGCCTCGGTTTTCGGCGGCCAGGCCAATATGCTGCAGGCGATAAACAACATCTTCACCGTCTATAACCCCGAGGTGATCGCCATCCACACCACCTGCCTCTCCGAGACCATCGGCGACGATCTGCCCCAGATCAAGAAAAAGGCGGCGGCGGAGGGAAAGATCCCCGAGGGCAGGTATGTGATCAGCGCCTCCACCCCGAGTTACGCGGGCTCCCATGTCACCGGGTTTTCCAACATGGTCAAGGCCATGGCCGGGATGGCCGAGCCGACCGGGAAGAAGAACGGCAAGGTCAATATCATCCCCGGCTGGGTGGAGCCCGCCGACATGGAGGAGATCAAGCGGGTCACCAATCTCATCGGCGTGAAAACCATCCTTTTCCCGGATACCTCCGGCGTGCTCAACGGCCCGCTCTCCGGCGAGTACAAGATGTTTCCGGAAGGCGGCACCACCGTGGCCGAGCTGAAAAGCACCGGGGACTCCAAGGGGACCCTGGCCCTGGGCGAATGGTGTTCGGGCGACGCGGCCCGCGAGCTTGACGCCAAGCACAAGGTGCCCTGTTCGGTGCTGGACATGCCCTTCGGCCTCATGGCCACGGACCGGTTCATCGATGCCCTGCGGACCATTGCCGGGGTGTCCATCCCCGAGGAGATTCTCAACGAGCGCGGCCAGCTGGTGGACATGATTTCGGACATGCACCAGTACCTCTACGGCAAAAAGGTGGCCCTGGTCGGCGATCCGGATCAGCTCATCGCCATGACCGAGTTTCTGGTCTCCATGGACATGAAGCCGATCCACATCGTCACCGGCACCCCGGGCAAGAAGTTTGAAAAAAGGATCAAGGAGCTCACCAAGGACATGGGCTGCGAGGTCAACGTCAAGGCCAAGGGGGATATGTTCCTGCTCCACCAGTGGATCAAGAACGAGCCGGTGGATCTGATCATCGGCAATACCTACTGCAAGTATATTGCCCGGGACGAGGATATCCCCTATGTGCGCTGGGGCTTCCCCATCCTGGACCGGCAGGGGCATCAGTACTTCCCCACCGTGGGCTACAAGGGCGGCCTCAGGCTGCTGGAGAAGATCCTCACCGTGCTGCTCGACCGCAAGGACCGGGACGATCCCGAGTCGAAGTTCGAGCTGGTCTTGTAACCCGGAAATTGGGGACGGATTTCAAGTCCGCCCCAAGCAGGCATCATGAAATGGCGGGGCGGGGGAAGCGATTCCCCCGTCGCGCCTTCAAGTTTACACCGGAGGGCGGCGTGACTATTCTTTCTTTTGCAAAAACCAGGCCCGGATGCGGCGGCAAGAGCGCCGGGTGGCTTTCCCTGCCCGTGGCCCCGCAGGCGGCAGCCCGGCTCCGTTTTTGCGGCGAGGAAAAGCTGCCCCAGGCGGTGCCCATCCAAGGAGCGCTCACCTGGATTGCGGATCTGCTTGCCCAGGGAAACGAGATCACCGGCCTGGACCTCCATGGTCCGGGAGATCCCCTGGCCACCGTGACCATGACCCGGGATATCCTGGCCATGCTACGGGAGCAACATCCCGGTTTGCCCTTGGGAATAACCACCCTTGGTCTCGGTCTGGCCGAGCATGCCGGGCTGTTGGCCGAGCGCGGAGTTACCAGGGTTACCCTGCTGGTGGATGCGGTCACTCCCCGGACAATCAAAAAGATGTACACCTGGATTCGGCCGGGCAAACGGAACACCCCCCTGGCGGAAGCGGCCGAGATCCTGATCGAGGCGCAGGCCAAGGGAATCGCGGCCTGCAAGGCGGCAGGGATGGCGGTCTCCGTCCAAACCACGGTGTATGGAGGGATCAACGAAGACGAGATTGAAGAGATTGCCCGTCAAGTTTCCGGTCTCGGCGCGGAGGCCATAAGCCTGCTGCCCGGAAAGGGATGGCTGAGCACGGAAGAGCCGTTGCCCCTGCCTTCGGCGGAGACCATGGCGGAGCTGGCCAGGAAGGTTGCCCTCCATATCCCGGTTGTCTGCCTGCCGGAGCAAGCATCCCGGGGTGAGCACATCCCCTCGGTTGATGAAGGCCTTGCCCTGCCGAAACCGACCGAGGCCAGGCCCAATGTGGCCGTGCTCAGTTCCAACGGCATGGACATCGACCTCCATCTCGGTCAGGCCATAAAGGCCCTGATCTATGGGCCGAGGGAAGACGGTCTGGCCTGCCTGCTCGGGACCAGGGATCTCCCCGAACCCGGCAGCGGCGACAACCGCTGGGAGCAGGTGGCGGAAATTTTAAAGGATTGTTTTGTGCTGCTGGCCGCCAGCGCCGGGCAAAAGCCCCGGGATATCCTGGGGCGCCACGGCCTGACCGTGCTGTTGCTGGAAGACAATGTCGAGGGGTCTGTAGATGTGCTCTATGGCGGCGGCAAAAAAGGAAAAAACAAGAAATAGTACGCAAATAAGCCTTTGCGAAAAGCGTCACCCCGGCGAAGGCCGGGGTCCAGTCCGCTCATAACGCTTCTGCAACACTGGATTCCTGCTTTCGCCGGAATGACGATCGGGCGAGTTTTGTGCATTTTGCAACAAGTAAAAAACAGGAGACACCTCAAATGGCCATACCAGCGCGTCAGATTATCGTTTGCCAGAGCTTCCGGGTTGCCGGCGACAAGAAGGGCATTTGCCACAAGCAGACCGAAGGGTTTCTGCAATACATCGAGGAAGAGGTGCTCGACCGGGGGCTGGACTGCCTGATCAGCGCCACCACCTGTCTCAAGCAATGCGAGTCCGGACCCATCATGGTGATCCAGCCGGAGAACTGGTGGTTCAAGGGCGTGGACAGCGAAGAGGCGATTGACGCCATCCTCGACGGCCTTGAGGATGGTGTTCCTGCCGCCGGCTATCTCATCTCCGCATAGGGAGGAAAACACGATGGGCCTGAACCCCCTGGGGACGGTCAAAACCATTGTCGAGGCGGCAGGGATGGGTATCTCCTATGCCTATGACGACCTGGTTTTTCTGGAGCATAACTCCTTTTTGCTCCAGTTCACCGGCAACGGCCACGAGGTCACGATCCACGTGAACAGCGAGGCGGACGAGGCCACGGTGCATGGCGATATAGAGCGGCTGCGGCAGGTCGCCCTCGATCACGCCATGCAATTTACCCGCGGGACGCGCTACACCCTGGTTCCGGCGGGAGAGGATGCCATCCGCATCGAATTCAGTGCGTAGGCAGGGAGGGTCACATGGCACAAACAGCGATACGCCCCGCTCTCTTGGGTGATCTTGACGGTTTGGTGGACCTGCTCCGCATGCTCTTTGCCATCGAGGCGGATTTTGCCTTTGATGCAGCCCTCCAGCGCAGGGGGCTGGCGATGCTCCTGGCGCATGAGGGAGCGGTTATCTTGGTTGCCGAAGCGGCAGGCCGGGTTGTCGGCATGTGTTCCGGGCAGCTGACCATCTCCACGGCAGAGGGAGGATTTTCCCTGTTGGTGGAGGATGTGGTGGTCGCCGAAGCTTGGCAGGGAAAGGGGGTAGGCCGAGCATTGCTGGCAGCCTTGGAGCAGTGGGCAGCCGACAGAAAGATCGGGCGTCTTCAGCTTCTGGCCGACCGGAACAATGCAGCGGCCCTGGAATTTTATCGTAGGCTCGGCTGGCAGGGTACGGAGCTTATCTGCCAACGCAGACGAATCTAGTCCCTTGTAGCTTTTTAATCGACATCACATCGATTCCCTCCCCCTCGGGGGGAGGGTTAGGGAGAGGGGGTAGTTGCCATTATATCGGCAGGTTGTAGCTACCCCACCCCCAGCCCCTCCCGCAGGGGGAGGGGAGGTTTTCAGAAATATTAAGCTAGGCTAAGGAGGGCGAATCATGTCGGAATCAGGCAAGGGCGCGTTTGCCAACCTGGCTGGGTTTCCCGCTCCCAACCGCGAGCCCATCAAGGGGTGGGAGGAGTATCTTGAGGAGGGCAATCAGTTCCTGGCCACGGCCAACAATGCCTATGTCCAGCGGCGAGAACCATTCACCACCGCGATTCTGTATAATCTGGTGGCCATGGCCATTGAGAAACTGATCATGGCCTTGCTCATGAAAAGCGGCAATCTGCCTTACAACCACACCATGCACGATCTGGTGGAGGCCATTGACGAGTTTCTGCCCGGCGAACTGGCCGGGCTTGGCGAAGAACTCAAGCGGCTGGATGGATTTCAGGATATCTGCGATATGGAGAGCTACTCCATCAGCCCCCCGACCATGGGGCAGATAGGCGGCATGCTTACCCTGGCCTTGGAGGTGCAGTCGCGCATCATGGCCTCTGTTACCGACTGTTAATATTGCAACCTATTGATTTTATTATAAGGAGAACGACCATGGCGAGAAAAGACGTAGAGGCATTGCTTGTTGCCGGCGGCGGAGATAAACATCTGCGGGCCAAATACGATGTCCCCGGCACCAGGGAGGAGTTTGTCGCCCTGGCGGCGCAAGACGGCTATCATTTCACCGTGGAGGAGCTGGACACGGTGCTCAAGGAGTCCGGCGATGTTTTTGAAAAAAACGGCAACCCGGCCAAGCGGCAGATCTGGTGGGTGTGAGGGCTGTGGCTGACAGGCAGCTCGCGGGGGCTGCCGGAAAAAAGAGTTGAAGCGTCAATACCTCTGGGGGCAGACAAAAATGTCTGCCCCCTTTTCGTAAAATGTCACCCCGACGCGCTCGATATGTTCCCGCAGTTTTGCATGGGCGATCTGCTCAAAAATCGAGAGGTCGATCTGGTAGGGCAACAGCAGGTCGTCAAGTTCCTCGACGATGGCGCCAAGTTTCGCCGTGGTCAGGGCGTCGCCGTACAGGGTCAGGTCGATGTCCGAGCCGGTCTTGTAAGTGCCCTTGGCGCGGGAGCCGTACAGAACCGCTTTCTCGATGGCTGGAAAACGGCTGAATACGGAGTGGATTTTTTCCACCGTCTGCGATGGCAGGCCATGGTTCATGGGCTGGTTTCCGGCTGACCGGCAAGCGCGCCGAAGCGTTGTGCCATTGCGACAAAGGCGGGATGAAACCGGGTCAGAATGTTTTTGGCAACATCCTCCGCGATGTGAGGGGCGTAGGTGTGTAAGGCCAGGTTGCGGGCCTTGATCATGTCCATCCAAGTTTCCCCGTCATTGAGCAGTCCGTTTCTGAAGGCTTCGCGGGTTGCATTCCTGGAGCCGACGATGCCGACAAATCCCTGTTCTTCGAGGTAGTCCTTCAACACATTCCAGGCAAGTTCGTGGGTAAACTCAAAGCCCTGAATCATCCCTTGCTGTTCCAGTTCCGACAAATCGCGCTGTCTGGATAATTCCACCGCCCTGCTGAGGGTTTGCAACGCATTGGTGTAATTGTCGAAGCGTTGTTTCCACCGAATATCTTTCACTTCGGACTCTTTGTAATGTGGGGTAAGCGGGGCCACCATGGTTGTGGGGAAACGCATGAAATCCGGGCGTACCCAATTTGCGCTAACATATTATGAACTCACTCTCTTGGGGAGTTCGTTTGTTAATGGTTTAGGCGTGTCCCTTTGCTTCTTCTGTGCCCGGAATTATGCCGCCAGATTTCTGATTCCAGATAGGAGCACATTGAAACTTCTGGAACAATTAGCCTCCAAACTCAAAAAAGGTGCGATAGCACGGGAGCCAGCTACTTTGTCATATACATTGCTGGTCAGCCTGTAGAGTTCCTCCGCAGGGTTGCCTAGTGCATCAGGGTTGCGAAATTTTCTGTTTTGCTGTTGCGCCTTGAGGTTCCTGAGACCAAGTCCCTGTTCTACAGCGGCCAGATCTCCCAGGTAAAAACTCTCCAATTCCCGGCAGGCAACGCGAACCAGCACTCCTTCTCGTCCAGCTTCCCGGCAGAGATTAGCCAACTTGGCCTTTATCGCTTTGCAATCCCCCGAATCCTGATCACGCATTACAACAAAAACTGAATCCGGCATCCTCCAGCCATTCATCTTTTTCTTCAGATTTTTTTCCAGATCCTGCTTTCCCCGAAACACAATATACCGAACCTGAATGTTTTCATGGAGGATACGCGGTAACACCCCTATGAGCATCTCTTTTGCCGACGGTTCTTCGAGGAAAAAGACGATAGTTTTCATCGAGGGTCGGCTCCTTCAAAAAAGCCCTGTTCCCAGAGATACCCCATCTGGTCCCCTTCGGCCATATAGGCTGCAAGTTGTTCATCATCTTTTGCACGACGTACCTGGGTGTAGCCGTCCTTTTTTACCAGCCAGAACACTTCCTCAAGTTTCGCTGCATTAAGAAAATCCGGAGAATGGGTGGAAACAAAAACCTGTCCGCCACGATTGGCGTAAGCACGGAATTCTTCGGCCAACTCCCACAGGAGCTTCGGATAAAGCTGGTTCTCAGGCTCCTCAACGCACAATAGGGGATGGGGTTTTGGGTCGTAGAGAAGAGTGAGATAAGCGAGCATCTTGATGGTGCCGTCCGAGACATAACGGGCAAGAAAAGGATCCTCGAATGTTCCGTCCTGAAATTTTAAAAGAACACGACCCTCCTCTGTAGTCTTGGATTCGACATGAGATATTCCTGGTACGCGCATCTTCAAGAGTGAAAGGATTTTGTCAAACGTCGGTTTTTTATGGTTGTACAGATATTCAATTACCAATGAAAGATTTTCTCCTTCACGAGAAAGTTGTTCCGCATATCCTGTCTCCTGCTCAGGTCTAGCCTTGCTGATATGAAAATCTGAGACATGCCAGTTTTCAATGAGATTACCGAGCGCCATAACGGCTGGAAATCGTTCGAACTGGGCCAAGCCTTTGATGGCAAGTATATCTGGTGATTTCAGGGTCTGATCCTCACGGTTCAAATCCTTTACATCTGTCACAGAATCAAGTTCGTTGGTGACAGCATTCCCCTTCCCCTTGGAAAAATCTAGAAAATGCCAAGGTTGGCCGCTACTACCACGTCGGTATTTGAGGATTTCCCGTTCGATGAGCGCCTTGCCATGTTTTTCATTTATCTGTAAAAAATAAGTGGTCAACGGACTGTCTTGCCTTGCGCGGAATTTCAATTCGATTTCAATCGGTCCCTGCGAATTTCTGCTTCGCACTTCGTTGAAGCCCCGGCTCCCCCCCAATCTAGCCAGTGCCGCGTTGACATTGCTGGTCATTGCGTCGCGCAAAAAACCAAAAACACTGAAAATAGTGCTTTTCCCTGTGCCGTTTGCGCCCACGACCACACAGAAATTTGGCAAGTCAGACAGCTCCGCATCTTTAAAGGATTTGAAATTTTTCAAGCGGATCGATTCGATTTTCATCATATACCTCGTTATTCCATATCCAGAGAAGTGGTCCCGCTCGTTTAGGCAGTCGCTTGCACGAATTTCGGGAACATAATACCTAATTCCTGCCAACCAGATCAATATGACCCTGAAGAGCCTATGAATTAAACTAATCTATCCGAGAAAAAATTTTTTAGCCAATAATCTAATGCCCTGTCTCCATCCCGCAGTTTTTGGGCGTTCGAGTTCAGAGATATTATCTCTGTTATTCCTCAAACCAGAAGGGGGCCGACAGAAATGTCCACCCCCTTCTTTTTTGTCGTAAAGTTTACACAACCCTCCTCGAACCCTATCTCGTTCCGTTCCATCCCGTGAACTTTTTTCTGCTTAACTGTAAGTAATCATACGAGAAAATATTATTTCCCCTGCGTGGCACACCCCTTGCTCTTACCCTGTACACATCATCACACAGGAGCGCGGACGCCATGGAAGCAGTCTTGCTGGAACGACAGGATTCGATACACCGCACCGGGGAAGCCCCCTTTGCCATGGAGTGCAACAAGGACAGCCTGGCCGGGGCGGTGAGCCAGCGGGCCTGTGTGTTCTGCGGCTCCCGGGTGGTGCTGTACCCCATTGCCGACGCCCTGCACCTGGTGCATGGCCCCATCGGCTGCGCGGTCTACACCTGGGATATCCGGGGCGCTCTTTCCTCCGGGCCGGAGCTGCACCGCTTGAGCTTTTCCACGGACATGCAGGAGAGCGACGTCATCTTCGGCGGCGAAAAAAAGCTCTACAACGCCCTGGTCGAGCTCATCGACCGGCACGCGCCCAAGGCGGCCTTTGTCTATTCCACCTGCATCGTGGGGATCATCGGCGACGACATGCAGGCGGTGTGCCGGAAGGTGAGCGAGGAAAAGGGCATTCCGGTCCTGCCCGTGCAGTCGGAGGGGTTCAAGGGCAACAAGCGGGAGGGCTACAAGGCGGCCTGCAATGCCATGCGCCAGTTGGTGGGCATGGGCGATATCAGCGGCATCTCCAAATATAGCCTCAACATTTTGGGTGATTTCAACCTGGCCGGGGAGATCTGGCTGATACGCGATTACTTTGCCCGCATGGGCGTCGAGGTGGTGGCCAATATCACCGGCGACGGCAGGGTGGGGGATATCCAGCGGGCGCACGGGGCCGCGCTCAACGTGGTGCAGTGCTCCGGCTCCACCATGGATCTGGCCCGGATGATGAAAGAGGACTATGGCATCCCCTCGCTGCGGGTTTCCTACTTCGGCGTCGAGGACATGGCCGAGTCGCTCTATGCGGTGGCAGAGTTTTTCAAGGACGAGGAGATGATGCGGCGCACCAGGGAGCTGGTCAAGGAGGAGCTTTCCCTGCTGATGCCGGAACTGATGAAATACCGGCAGGCTCTGGCGGGCAAGCGGGCCGCCATCTACGTAGGCGGGGCGTTCAAGGCGTTTTCCCTGGTCAAGGCCTTCCGCACCATCGGCATGCAGGTGGTCATGGTCGGTTCCCAGACCGGCACCCCGGAGGATTACGCGGAACTGGCCGAGATCACCGATCCGGGCACCATCATCGTGGATGATTCCAACCCTCTGGAGCTCTCCGCCTTTCTCCAGGAAAAGGAGGTGGACATCTTTGTGGGCGGGGTCAAGGAGCGGCCCATCGCCTATAAGCTGGGCGTCGCCTTCTGCGACCACAACCACGAGCGCAAGGAGATGCTGGCCGGGTTTACGGGCATGCTCAACTTCGCCCGCGAGGTGTATGGCTCGGTGATGAGCCCGGTGTGGCGGTTTGTCCCCCGAAAAAACGGGGAAGAGATGAGCCACGAAAACCACGAAAGAACACGAAATTTGTAACTGCTTACCATCTTATTCTTCATGCCCGCTTAGCGGCGAGGCAGAGATGGTGCCTCTGGGTGGTTACCAAAACTTTAGTGTCTTTCGTGGATTTCGTGGCCAAAAATAAAGAGTGTGCGATATGGGCAAGATACTGCCGAATTATGTCTCCACCACCAATGCCTGCAAGCTGTGCAAGCCCTTGGGCGCCAGCCTCGCCTTTCGGGGCGTGGAAGGGGCGGTGCCTTTTCTCCACGGCTCCCAGGGGTGCGCCACCTACATGCGGCGCTACATCATCAGCCATTTCAACGAGCCCATCGACATCGCCTCCTCCTCACTGGGGGAGAAGAACGCGGTTTACGGCGGCGGGGCCAACCTGAAGCTGGGCCTGAAAAACGTGACCGAAAAGTACCACCCGGCGCTGATCGGCATCGCCACCACCTGCCTCACCGAAACCATCGGCGACGACGTGAAGAGGCTGCTCTTTGAATACCGCCAGGAGTTCATGCAGGACGGCGGTCCGCTCTTGGTGCAGGTCTCGACCCCCAGCTATTCGGGCACCCACATGGAGGGGTTTCATGCGGCGGTGCGGGCTCTGGTGGAGCAGTTGACCGAGGATAGTGAAGCCAATTCCACGGTGAACATCCTGCCCGGCTTTCTCTCGGCCGCGGATCTCAGGAGCCTCAAGGAGATCGTTGCGGATTGTGGCCTGACCGCCACCGTGCTTCCTGATTTTTCCGAAACCCTCGACGGCCCGGCCCTGCGGGACTATCCCCTGATCCCCAAGGGCGGGACCAGGATCAGCGATATCCGGGCCATGGGCGGGGCCAAGGCGACCGTGGAGTTCGGCCATACCCTGCCGGATCAGCTCTCCGGGGGCAAGTACCTGGAAAAGGCATACTCCGTGCCGTTGCACCGGCTGGGCATGCCGGTGGGCATCAGGGAAACGGACCGGTTTTTCGAGGTTCTGGGCGAGCTTTCCGGTCAGCCCATGCCGGAGAAATACGCCATGGCCAGGGGCCGTTTGGTGGACAGCCTGGTGGACGGCCATAAGTACGTGTTCGGTAAACGGGCCGTGGTCTACGGCGAAGAGGATCTGGTCATCGGGTTGACCTCTTTTCTGGCCGAGATCGGGGTGCAGCCGGTGCTTTGCGCCTCGGGCGGGACCAGCGGCGGGTTTGTTAAGGCCATCGAAAAGGCGGTGGCAGGATTTGGCCTGGAGATGCCCAGGGTGCATGAGGGCATGGATTTTTACGAGATCGGCGAATTGGCCGCGGAGCTGAAACCGGATTTCTTCCTCGGCCACAGCAAGGGCTATGCCCTGGCCAGGGGCCTGAATATCCCGCTGATCCGCGCCGGTTTCCCCATCCACGACCGGGTGGGTGGCCAGCGGCTCCTGCACATCGGTTACCACGGAGCGCAGCAGCTTTTCGACCTCATCGCCAATGCCATGATCATGGCCAAGCAGGATGGTTCCGAGGTTGGGTACAGCTATATGTGAAAAAAAGCAGCTATCAGCGGTCAGCCTTGAGCTGAGAGCTGAAGGCTTAAGACTGGCGGCTATCTAAATGGAGAGAGTCATGAGCGAGATACACAAAGACCTGAGCAAGCACCCCTGTTTCAACCCGGCCATGAAAGGGCAGGCCGGCCGCGTCCATCTGCCGGTGGCCCCGAACTGCAATATCAAGTGCAATTACTGCGACCGCAAGTACGACTGCGTCAACGAGTCGCGGCCCGGGGTGACCAGCACCATCCTGAGCCCGGAGCAGGCCCTGGTCTACATGGGCAAGGTTCTGGAAAAGGAGCCGCGCATCACCGTGGCCGGCATTGCCGGGCCCGGCGACCCCTTTGCCAACGCAGAGGCGACCATGGAAACCATGCGGCTGATCAACAAGAATTACCCGCAAATGATCCTGTGCCTGGCCAGCAACGGCCTGGCGATCGGCCCCTATATTCCCGAGTTGGCCGAGCTCAATGTCTCGCATGTAACCATCACCATCAATGCTGTTGATCCGGAGGTGGGCGCCAAGATCTACAGCTGGGTCCGCGACGGCAAGGTTGCCTATCACGGCCGCCAGGCGGCGGAGTTGCTGCTCTCCCGGCAGCTGGAGGCGGTGAAATCCTTGAAGGCGCACGGGATCACGGTGAAGATCAACTCCATCCTGATTCCGGGGATCAATGACCAGCATATCCTCAAGGTCGCGGAAACCATGCGGGAGCTGGGCGCGGATCTTTTCAACTGCATGGCCATGTTCCCCAATGTGGGCACCCCCTTCGGCACGATCCGCGAGCCGTCCAAGGAGGAGGTTGGTGCGATGCGTACCGAGGCGGAAAAGTTCCTGCCCCAGATGCGCCATTGCACCCGGTGCCGGGCCGATGCCGTGGGACTGCTCGATCAGGACCGCACCGAGGAGATGCGGGGCTGCCTCTCCGCCTGTGCCCAGTTGCCGCCCCTGCCGCCGGAGATTCGGCCCTATGTGGCGGTGGCCACCATGGAGGGGGTTTTGGTCAATCAGCACCTTGGCGAAGCCAATCGCTTCCAGATCTACGAGCGCAAAGGGGATGAGTATGTGTTGAAGGAGGAGCGGCAGTCGCCCAAGGTGGGTGGCGGGTTGCAGCGCTGGACTTCGCTGGCCAGGGTCTTGAACGATTGCCGGGCGGTCCTGGTGAGCGGCGTGGGCGAAACGCCCCGCGAGATTCTTGAAAAGGCGGGGGTGCGGCCGGTGGAGATGGGCGGGTTCATCGTCGACGGCGTGAAGGCGATATACGAAGGCGCCAGTGTCGCGCCCTTGCAAAAACGGAAGAAGTCCTGCGCCTCCGGTGGCTGTGTCGGCTCGGGCGGCGGGTGCTCTTGAAAAACGAACTGAACGAGGTGATGCAATGAAGGCTACCTGGGAAAAGGTGTTTGAGTATTCTTCCATGCCGGTGCAGGGGACCATGTCCCGCAAGCTGCGCAAGGGTGTGTCGGTGCAGGTGAACGAGGGCAAGGTGTACGAGAAGGCGGTGATCTTTCTCGGTGAGGAGTTTGTCCGGGTTACGGAAGAGGGTAAGGACGGCCGGAGTTTCAATACCTACTATGACTGGGCAAAGATCGATTCGGTCCGAACCTCCAGCGCCAAGGAGAAGGAGAAGGAGAAGGAGTAATGCGGGACGCTGGGGACAATTGAGGGGTACGCCCTCCCTTGGCCCGTGCCGGCCCGCCTGTCTTGCTCCCTCCCAAGCTGAGACAGGCGGGCTTTTTTTATGGAAAAAAGTCTTGCGCAACCGTTATATTTTGTTAAATATAACGAAATGAAAAACAACACATCGCAAAACACGACGAACCCAGGCTTGAAGTGGCGGGGGCGGCTCTGGCTCGAAGGCGAGGAGGGCACCTTTCTCGGCTATGGCCGGGTGGTGCTGCTGGAGCGGATCAGGGAGCGCGGCTCCCTTGCCCAGGCGGCCAAGTCCATGGAGATGTCGTACAAACATGCCTGGGATCTCCTTGCCTCCATGAACCGCCAGGCAGGGTGCAAGCTGGTGGAGACCTCCCGGGGCGGCAAGAGCGGCGGCGGAGCCACGCTGACCCCGGCGGGCGAGCGGGCCATCGCGGTTTTTTGGGAGTATAACGCCAGGTTTCAAGCCGTGTTGCAGGAAATGACCGCCAAGCTGGGCGGGGCGCTGGGTGATGCGGAGTGTGGCGACCCTGGCGCGGAACTGTAATTCACGGTGTTTTTTTATTCTTTATTGCACAGGAGCCTTGCCATGTTTGTAAGAACCTTACTCTGTCTGTTCATCGCACTCCCCTCAATGTTTTGGTCGCCAATCCCTGCCCGGGCGGAAACCGAGCTTCTCGTCTCCGCCGCCGCCAGTCTGACCGAGTCGTTCAAGGAGATCGGCAAGTCGTTCATGGCGAAAAATCCGGGGGTGAAGGTCCGCTTCAATTTCGCCGCCACCGGACCCCTCTTGCAACAGATTGCCCAGGGCGCACCGGCGGATGTCTTTGCCTCGGCCGATCAGGAGAGCATGGGCAAGGCGGAAAAAGGCGGGTTCATTCTGCCGGGGAGCAGGGCTGATTTCGCGGGAAATTCCCTGGTGCTCATCGCTCCGGTGAATCTGCCCGTGGTTACGGGGCTTGGTGATCTGAAATCAGGCCGGGTGCAGAAAATCGCCATGGGTAATCCCGACTCGGTGCCGGTTGGCAGATATACCAAGGCTGCCTTGGAAAAGCAGGGATTGTGGGAAGCCCTGGCGCCCAAATGCGTCATGGGGATCTCGGTAAAACAGGCGCTGGAGTATGTGATGCGGGGTGAGGTTGAGGCGGGTTTTGTCTATGCCACGGATGCTGCGGCGGCAAAAGACAAGGTGCGGGTTGTGGCCGAGATCCCCACCCACAAGGCCATTGTCTATCCCGTGGCCGTTGTCGCGGCCAGCGCCAACAAGGAGAAGGGGCAGGCCTTTATCGGCTATCTGCGCAGCCCCGAGGCGCAGGGGATTTTGGCGAAATACGGTTTTACAAAGCCATAGCGTGTGGCTCTCTGAAGGAAACGACCATGCCCGACCTGACCCCTCTTTGGCTCACTTTGCGGATCGCCGCCTGCGCGACCTTGCTCGCCTTTGGTTTTGCCGTGGGTTTCGCCTGGCTCACCGCCCGTTTTAGTTTCTGGGGCAGGGATTTTCTTGACGCCGTCCTGACCCTGCCCCTGGTGATGCCGCCCACGGTGCTGGGCTATTACCTCATCGTGGTCTGGGGCAGAAACGGCTGGCTGGGCGCATGGCTCCATGCGCATTTCGGCGTGAGCCTGATGTTCACCTGGCAGGGGGCGGTGCTGGCCGCAATGGTGGTCTCCTTCCCCCTGCTCTTTAAATCCGCCCGCGCCGCCTTTGAGGGGGTCTCCACCGAGTACGAGCAGGCGGCCCGCATCTTGGGCGACAACGAACTGCGGGTGTTTTTCCGCATCACCCTGCCGTTGGCAGCGCGGGGGTTGCTGGCCGGAACCATGCTCGCCTTTGCCAGGGCCATGGGGGATTTCGGCGCAACCCTGATGGTGGCGGGTAACATCGAGGGAAAAACCCAGACTGCGGCCATGGCGGTGTTTGACGCGGTACAGGCCGGGGATTACACCCTGGCCAATACCCTGGTGGCCATCATGTCGGTGGCCTGCGTTGTCATTCTCGTCATGACCAACAAGCTGGCAAATAGAGGGAGGGCAGGGCGATGAGGCTTGAGGTGGATATCCGGAAAACCCTGCAATCAGGGGACAGGCGTTTTGCGCTGGACGCGGCCTTTTCCTCCCAAGACGACCTCACCGTGGTCTTCGGGGCCTCCGGCTCGGGGAAAAGCCTTACCATTCAGGCCATTGCCGGGCTGGTCACGCCAGAGCAGGGCAGGATTGCCGTGGGCGGCGAGGTCCTTTTCGATGCGGACCAGGGGGTCAACCTTCCGGCGCGCAAGCGGGGGGTGGGGTATCTGTTTCAGGATTATGCCCTGTTCCCGCATCTCACCGTGCGGGACAATATCGGCTACCCCCTGAAAAAGGCTTGGCCTTTCAGCCTGTTGCCCGATGACCAACAGGAGGTGACGGAGATCATGGAATCCTTTGAGATCAGCCATCTTGGAGCAAGCTATCCGGCCGAGCTGTCCGGGGGGCAGAAGCAGCGGGTGGCCTTGGCCAGGGCCATGATCAAGAAGCCCTCCATCCTCCTGCTGGACGAGCCGTTTTCCGCCCTTGATTCCATGCTCCGCCACCGGATGCGCATGGAGCTGCTCGAAATCCGGCAACGGTTCGGGGTGCCCCTGGTGGTCATCACCCATGATCCGGCGGATGTGGAGGTGTTTGGCGACACCCTGGTTGTTTTTGCCAACGGCAGGGTGGAGGAGGTCAGCAGCAGAAAGAAGCTGGCCGTGCCGGAGGATGAGGACGGCTGGCGGACCAAGGTTTGCTGGCGGGCCCAGTGGAAGAAGGAAAATCTTGCCGCGCAGCGTTTGGTGCCGGCATCGGGGATCTGAGGTGACAGCCATGGAACATGTGCGAGGCTTGGTGGACAGCACCCTGCGCGAGGGCAGCCAGACAGTGGGCGTTGCCTTCACCCTGGAACAGAAGGTGGCCATTGCCCGCGATCTTGTCCGGGTCGGGATTGAAGAGGTGGAGGTGGGCATCGCCTCGCCGCTGGATAAGGAGCTGCCCGAACTGGTTGACCGCTGCCGGAAAGAGGCCGGGGTGAAGCGCCTGTCTCTCTGGTGCCGCTGTCAGGACGATGATCTCGCCTGCGCCCTGCGCTTGGCCCCGGATGTGCTTTCCCTCTCCATCCCTGTTTCCGACCTTCATATCGCGGTAAAGCTCGGGCTGGATCGCGCGGCGGTGCTCAGGCTCGTGGCCAGAACGGTTGCCAAGGCGCGGGCTGGGGTTTCCTATGTTTCCCTGGGGCTTGAGGATGCGACCCGGGCCGAGCCCGGTTTCCTGCGCGAGATCGTCGCTGTTGCCTGCGCAAACGGCGCCCACCGCATCCGCATAGCCGACACGGTGGGCGTGGCCACCCCCGGCTCCATTGCTGCCCTGGTCCGCGAGCTGCGGACATTCACGGTGGAGATCGGGGTGCACATGCACAATGACTTCGGCATGGCCACGGCCAATGCCATAGCCGCCCTTGAGGCAGGAGCCCATTGGGCCGACGTCACGGTGCTGGGCTTGGGCGAGCGGGCCGGAAACAGCCGCTTGGAAGAGGTGGCGGGCTATCTGGCCCTGCGGGGCGCCAGGCCTTACGATACCCAGCTGTTTAGGCCGCTGGCCCTGTTGGCCGGGGAATGCGCGGGCAGAAGCATCGCCCCCCATCACCCGGTGGTCGGCGCGGAGATCTTTGCCTGCGAAACCGGGCTGCATCTCGCCGGGCTGGAGCGAAACCCCACCACCTATGAGCCCTATGCCCCGGCCCTGGTCGGAGCGCAGCGGAAACTCATCTACGGCGGCAAGATCGGGAGGCGGGGGATGATCGAGCGATTACACCAATTGGGGGTGCAGGTGCAGGAGGCGCAGTTGGGGCGGTTGGCGGATTCCTTTCGAAGTCAGTGCCGGGTGTTGGGCAGGCCGCTCCGTGATCCGGAGGTGTTGCGTTTGGTTGCTGAGCAGGGGGCATGATCCGTGCGGCCTGTGCTCGGACACTGCAAACTGGTCACTTGTTGTTTGCGCTTTAATGTTTGAATTCACCGGACCTGCACCAAACGCCGCGTAGGTACGGTGGAATAATGATGGGGTTGAGCTTCTGGTCATATCTGTTCTTTTTCTGGCCCCGGATGATTTGTCCAGTCGCACACACCGCAACTCACGTAGTAGTCGCCATCGGGAGGGATGGAGATATCGTAGTGCGTTCTTACGTCGCGCGATTTGCAAACCGGGCATTCCTCTGTCTTGTCTGTGCGACTTTTTTCAAGAATCTGTATGAAGTTCCCGATGATCGTTTGGCAAGTGTGAATTGCTATAGATGAGGCGGTTTTGTTGGCACTTCTTGTGTGAGTTAGCCAGTTGACGAGTTGCCAGGTTTCCTTGGCAGTGTTTTTCAAGTGTTGCCGAAGCTCCTTGTTGCTGCTGCCGCCGCAAAGCTGATTCATCAAGACTTCGGCCCAGCCGGTGAAGTTGGAATCCTGTGGTCGTTCCATTTCCGTGGGAATATCGGTACGCCGTCGAAGTGCGCTGGCCAGCGATATTAGGCTTTCACGGAGCAGCATGCCGACAGCTTGATAGTCTTCGACTTCAACCGCACTGTCGTGTTTATCGCTGGCCTGTTCGCCACGCCTAAGAACCTCGTCAAATGGGCTCGGGTCGTTGGCATCGACCCGCCCAGACCGGCTTTTCAGGCGAGTCATTAGCCCAATGTGAAATGACAACGTGTAGTCAAGACTCGGGAAATGCTTCTGAGAATATAAGTTCGTGAGGTTTGTTATGACCCACCATCGATCCTTGTCAGTAATAACGTCCCAGATGTCATAGGCATCCCCGAGAACGATCTCACGTTTGATTCTTTCGAGGTGTTGGACAGTTTCATCCTGCGCCTCGATTTCTACATATCGCGCAATGTCTATTTCGGAGTGAGGATCGCTATCTACCGCGTAGCGATCAAGTTCTCCGGGTGGGACAGGGTGATCATGGATCACGCACTGATCGTCAGTATGGTCATCGGGGTTTGTCTGGTCGGCGGTCATCGCTTCTCTCAAGTATAAAAAATGGGGACAGATTTATTTTCTCTGTAAATACTAAAAAATAGTTCTGTCCCCTTTTCGTTTGTTTTTCTATCTTGGTGCTTGTTTTGTCAGGTCGGCTGGATCTCCTTCCAAGTGTTTATGCCGTCTGTTGTTAATTGGAGGATTTTTTCGATTCCCTTTGTTTGGGCAGTCAAAGCATCGACCTCTTTGATTAGAGCCGAGAGTCGCAGCAGCTGATCGTCGGTCGGGGGTGTGATTTGTTCACTATTGGCTTTGAAGGCAAGGTGATTCGCCTCGACTAGCGCCACCTTGCGCTGAAGGTCTAGAATCTTGGCCTTGTTCTCCACTGGTTCCCCGGGTGATTCGGCCACATCGTTGCGTTCTTCAAGCTTAAGAATACTGGCACTCAGCAGGGCCATCGTCTTTTGGTAGGCTATGTCGTAGTTCGTACGTTCCATGATAGAAAGATCTTTGGCGAACGGCATATTGTTTCCCCCTTGTCAGGAATTTGGTTAGCTATTCAAAAACTACTTGGTTTTCGCCGGGCGTTCTTCCAGCGCATCGATCATTGACTTCGCCATGGCGCCAGCTCCAGCATCCCCGGTCGCCGGACCCGCGGCATTCGGCTTCTTCTTTAATCCGTCTAAGGTCGCTTTAAAGAACTTCTGCAGCGATTCCAACTGATCCGCGTCTGACGGCTCTTCCGCTAGACTTGCGAGATTGGTCGCAATGATAGAGAGCTCTTCGGGTGGCTTATCGAGCTTGATGTACTCGGCGAGAGTTGCAGCACGAAATTCTCCGCGTTTGGCGAATGCTGCCGCTTGCTGAGCCTGGATTGCTGCGCTGACCCGTCGAAGTTCCGTGACGACCGTTCCGTAGTGTGGATTCTTGGATGCCCCCGAGATCGTCGCTGCCGATGTCGCCGCTTCCAGATAGGCATCGAGTTCGGTGCGAGATCGTTCTATTGCCTGGGACAGTTTTTCCGCTGCGTCGGTTCGTCCCTTGTATATCTCTTCGCTGGACTTGTTGAAGTTAATGATCTTTGTTTCAACAAGAGATGCATTTGTCGACGTTACTTTGGCGAGGTCATGTGCTGCTTTGGGTGTGGCGCAACCTGTGGCAACGAAACAAAGGGCCAGTCCGATGAGGGTCTTGATCATGATTTGTCTTAGCATCAGTTCACTCCTACCGCAATGGCTCCAAGGCCGAGGGCCTTGAGCAGTTCAATTAATTGTTCGGGTTTCAGGCCGCCGGCGTAGTAGGCAGACAAACTCTTCGTCGGCTGCGCTATAGCAGTTTGCCAAAGCACTAGAGCGATCTCCGAACGGTCCACCACGGCTTGATGTTTGAGATCAATCAGCCGGTATTCCGTCTCATGCACCACTCGCCGTGGACCGGTGAATGTTCCGAGATACATCGCTATTCCCATAATCGTATGCCGCTGTGCGTCTTCGGACACTTTCGAATCCTTTAGATTCTCGTATGTGACGGCTTTCCCCTGGTTAGCATCTTTCGCCCATTTGAGATGCTGATCTGCGTCTAGGAGCAACTGGGTCTCGGCGAGGAGAGCATCGCCTTGCGTCTGCAGCAGGTCAATCTCGATGTCAATGTGCCGGACCCCCTTCTCAGCATCCGTTTGCAAGGCAAGAAGGCGGTTTTTTTCCAGAACAAGGGTGTTGAGCGACGGCGCCTTCCTGATGGCGGCGATCTCGACGGCACGCCCGTAGAAACTCGGCAGTTGGGCAACGATGGCCTGTGCTGTGTTGGGATCCCCGTCCTCGGGTGCACTCGAACCGGCGGCGGCGAGTAGCAAAGTGTCTATGCCTTTGATTTGCTCTTCGGCGGCGTCTTTCTGGCCGAAAGCTCCAGCCGATTCCGGTAGTTTGTTCAAAGCTTCCTGAACGGTTTTGATCTTAGCTTGAAGCGCATCTTCCGCAACTTTCGAATTGTCCTTCGCAAGCGTATCCTGGGCCGCTTTCACTGCAGCAATTGCCTCGTCATATTCTTTTTTACCGGCAGCTAATTTATCTTTAAGCGTCGCTTTATTGGCCAGGGCCTTGTTGAGTTGGTTCTCCGCGTTAGCAATAGCCCCAGAGTTTTCAGCCAGGGTCTCGCTGAGTTTCTTGTTTAATTCAACTACTTCCTTGCAGGCCGAAACGAACCGAACGAGTAATTTATTTGCAGCCCTCCTCACAGCTTCACTATTATCGTGGGGATTGTTCTTTATCGCCTCTTTGACAATCTCTTCTTGGGTCTCTTTTTTCAGCTCGTAGGTCTCGGTCGAGCGCGAGTCGAATGTTGGGACCGGGATGTGCTCAGCGTTTAAGCCTGCAGTTGCCGTCCGGAGTTCATTCTCTATTTTCGAAGCGATCCGGCGTCGAACTTGCACCACAGGGAGCGCGGTAGTCGATCCGACCAACTCAGAAATTCGTTCCTGAATAAAGCGTTGCGCCTTCAAACTCAAGGCTTCCTTGTTGAGATGGTCATCGAAACGTGGTTCCAGAAGTGCCATTATCGCTGCGTCCCGCCGGGCGATCGAGAATTCCTCGACAAGCGACAATTCACGCGCAAGCATCTTTGCCTGGTTCGTGCGCTCTACTTGGAGCTGGTCTGCTAGATTCAATTTGTCAGCTGCCTCGTTGGCGACACTTGCCTGCTTGGCCTTCTCCACATTGTGGAGATACAGACTATTGGTGCCCATGCTTGTGCATGCGTTCAATCCAATGACCAACGCCACCCCGGTAAGGATTCTAGTGGTTTCTTTGAATCGATCCAGAATAATACTCGGAATCCTGTGTCCGTTTAGCATGTTTGCTACCTCCTATTGTTTGGCATGTTTGCAGTCTCCAAAAGAAAGCCGGACTTTACTGTGGAAACATAGATAAGTGTCTACCATTTAGCCTACATCAGGGCTGTTATCCCATTTCCAAAGAATGACCAGGCACTGTTCCAGGAGGCATCTTGCCTGGAAAGCCACGCCCGTTTCATGCAGGCGAATTATCCTAACAATATATCATGCCCAAACCAAAGATAAAAATACGGCGGGAATTTTTCGCTCCCCCATCAATCTTGATGCGCGAGAAATTATGATTGGCTTTAGCAACAGAATACTTGAACATTTTCCCTTCCGGCTCTAAGCTGCAATAGGCTCTCCACCCTTGGAGACGCCGACCGCAAAGGGACCCCATTATGAACAAGGACAACATATTTTCACTGCTGGACCGCACCGGTCCTTTTGCCACCGGGGATCATCCGCCGGTTCTGGCCTCTTTTTCCCCGGAGGCGCGGCTTTTCGCCAAGGGTCTGGCCGAGGCCGGTATGGCCACCCGCTACCGGATTCTGCGCAACCAGATCTTCGAGTTTCTCGATGTTCGGACCTTTGCGGAGATCAGGGAGATCATCGCCAGCCCGGAGCGCCGCCGCCTGGTCAACGAACGGGCATACCGGCTGCTGGGCAACATGTTCGGCATCGAGGGCAGCGCCCGGGAGGTGATCCTGCGGGTCAACACTTACTCGCGCACGGCGGACGGGGTGATCAACTATCTCAAGGCCAAGGTGCTGGCCAATTACGCCTCCTATATCGAGATGACCAACGAGATCGACTCCTGCAAGAGCCCGGTGGATCTGCTGCTCATCCTCTTTGACGACCGCTACCATAAGAAGGCCAGGTTTGAAGCCAAGCGCAAGCTGATCCTCATGAACCTTGCCGCTTCCATCGATCAGCGCGAACGGGAAACCGAGGTGGAAGCCAAATTCGGCCAGTTTCTCGATTTTTTGAACGAATACGTCTGGAGCAGAAAGAGCAGGATCGGTGAGTTGGAGATCGCCTACCTCCTGAGCGACCATGACCCGGAAACCTTTTCTTGTAAACGGGTTGAGGTCATCAACCGGGAACAGGCCCGAGCCATAGAGCGAAAGGCCAATCAGAAACTCACCCTGATCAAGCGGAGGCGTTTTGAGGCCAACGGGGCCGAGGTGCCGATCTATGTCTCCATCCGCAAGAAGCAATCCGAGGCCAAGGTGCTCAAGCTTCTGCGCAAGGGGGAGGAGAATCCCGCCGTGGCGGTGGATGACGAGTTGGGCCTCATGGGGGTGGTGGATTCGGTGGCGGATGTCAAGGCGTTCCAGAAGCACCTTACCCGCAGCGCTACAAGGGCCGGATCGTTGATGACCCTGGAGGAGGTGACCGATACCCTTTCCGGCGGCGCGCACCACAGCGGCAGCATCGGCAGCTCGGCCAAGACCCAGATGTTCAAGTTCTTCGCCCGTATGGGCGGCATGCGCGTGGAGTTCATCGTCCATACCAACCGCTCGTACCTCAATTACATCTATCAGCGGGAGGTCTCCCACGACGAGTATGAGGTGAAGCGGATCTTCGACTCCGGGGTGGCCCAGCTGCTTTTCCCGCAGGACATCTACGAGATCGACATCGCCGAAAAGAAGGAGGCGGTGCTCCGCTGGTTCAGGAAACGGATCGAGGAGTTTTGATGGGGGCCGGAAATCGGGTTGCGCGGCGGTTTGGGCCTGATTGCGCACGCAACCCGTAACCCGGAGGCGAGGAAATTCTCAACCGGCGTCGGCGAGGATTATATTCAGGTACTCCTCCATTTTGTCCATGGACGTCGCCACATCCAGGGGAACCCACTCCTGGCCGACAAAGAGATTGGTCGCGCCCTTGAGGGGATAGGCCGATGCCTCCGGGGAATTTACAGTGTGGATCTTCAGGTCCAGCTGGCCCCTGAACCGTTCCTGCATTGCCTTGGCCACGTCCGTGGCCTTTTGGCAGGTCACTCAGGCCGGGTTGCCGCTGTGGAACAGAACCATCTCGATCATGATCGCCTCCTTGGTTGGTCTCCTCTTTTTAATCCGTCCGGTCTTCAGGCGCTCCGCGGAAGCCGAGGGCCTGTTGGGGGCAGCTCTCCACGCAATAGGAGCATTTCAGGCAGTCGCCGTTGGTCACCAGGCCGGTCTCCCGGTACGAGCCGGGGTTGATCTGCATCCGGCACACCTTTTCGCATATCCCGCAATTGATGCAGGACTCATCGACCTGAAGGGCCATTTTGCCCCGGCCCAGGATATTGGCCATGGTCCCCATGGGGCAGAACATGCACCAGATACGTTCGTGGTACAGCAGGCCAAAGATCGTGCCCACCACGGTGGTCACCGTGAGGACCATGACAAACGGTTTGCCCATCTTGTAAAAGTCGCCCCAAACAGGAGTGAGTTGAATGGTCAGCATGGTCATCAGCAGAAGCAGCCAGCCTGCACGAAAAACAGGATGGCGGAAAAAGGCCGGAATCTTCCTGCGGAAGCTGAACCGTTTGAGAACGGTGTCCAAAAAGCTCCCCCGGGGGCACGGCCAGTCACACCAGTATCTGCCTTTAACGAGGCCGATGCCCATGGCGCCGGCCATGCAGACCAGCAGGAAATATCCCAGGGGGTAATACAGCCAGCCGCCTATCAGCAGGCCTACAAAACCCAGGCTTAACCCGAGTTTTATCTTTTCATGATGTTCCGGAACGGTACTGGCAGGGGGCATGGTTATGGTCTCCTTTTTGTTCTGCATGGCAGTCACGGCAACCGGCTCAACCCGTGCCGCATCTTCCAGAGGAAGTAGCGTTCCTGGGCGGCCTTGGCCCAGGGCACCCAACGGCCTGTCTTGAGCAATGCTCTCTGCCGGGGCGGCAGGACCGGGTCGGCGAACATCATCACTCCGGTTTTCCCCATGCTCATCAAGCAGAGGGCGTTAAGATCCTCGACCGCCACCGGTGCGGTGTTGTTGCAGTCAGCCGCGATGTTGTAGGCTGCTGTTTTGGCCATCCGGATGGTCATGTGCCCTGTCTTCGGCACACCGGTAGGCACCGGCGTTGGCTCCCTCGGCGCCATGGCCACGGCGACGCCCACGGCGTAGATATTGGCATGTTGCGGGTGGCGATAATAATTGTCCACCGGGATAAAGCCTCGGGGATTGCCGAGGCCGGCCACCCCGGCCACCCCCCGGAAGGGCGGCGCCAGCATGGCCAGTTTGAAGGGCAGCCTGCTGCCGTCATCCAGGTGGATGCTCTCCGGCTCGACCCCGGTCACGGCATGGCTGACCACGGCGTTGATATCGCGTTGGGCGAATTCATCCTCGATGAAGCGCCGGGAAGGGCCGAGGCCGCCGATACCCATGTGGCCGAGGCAGCGCTCGGAGGTGAGATAGGTGATGGGCACCTTGTGGCGCATGCGGCGGCGGCGCAGTTCGTGGTCGAGTTCAAAGATCAGCTCGTAATAGGGGCCGAAGCAGCTTGCCAGTTGGGTGGAGCCCAGCACCAGCGGCCCCGGCGTGGCCAGCAGCTTTTGCCATGCCTTCCGGCTTTGTCGGGCAGACTCCAGGGTGAAGATGCAATGGGTATGCCCCTTTTCCGGGCCGAGGCCGGGGATCTCTTCATTGGCCAGGTGCGGCCCGGTGGCGATGACCAGATAATCGTAGTCGTGCGATCCGGTGTCGGTTGTCACCCGCATCCCCACCGGGTCGACGCCGTGGGCCGTGCCATGCACAAAGTGGATCCGGCGCCGGGCCAGGATGGCGCTGGTCGGCAGGGTAAGCTCCTCCCCTTGCCTGCGGCCGGTGACCACCCAGGGCAGGGACGGCAGAAAGACAAAGCGGTCTTCCTTGCCGATGACCGTCACCTCGGCCCGTTCGCCCAGCAGCCGTTTGACTTCGAATGCCGCGGTCAGGCCGCCGAAGGAGCCGCCGAGCACCAGAATTTTTTTGCGCATGCCATATCCTCCCGCACAACTCCGGGTTTTTTTCTCAGAGCGGCGCAGGCAGACCCAGATGCCTGCGGATGGCCGCCTCCACCGTCTGGTCGTCCACGTCCTTGCCCTCGGTGACTACTTCCTCGCCCACCATGATGGCCGGGGCCACGGGCAGATCCAGTTGGAAATAGGCATCGGTCTGGTAGTCTGCCCGGGGTTTTGAAATGACCTCGATGGCGATATCGTATTGTGCGCCCAACCTGGGCATCATCTCCAGGAAATGGCCTCAGGCCTTGCCGTTGGGTTCGTTCAGAAAAAAGCGGATCATCATGGTTCCTCCCTTTTTCAATCGGTTTGAGTCTCCCGCCGCAGCTTGGCGAGCAAAAAGGTGGCTCCGCGGAGCGACAACCCGAGTTCGCGGGAAAGCGCCGGCGCATCGGCGTCAGGGCACCGATGCAGATAACCGGCCACCTCGCCTTCCATTTCATCCAGCCAGTCCTCAAACAGCACCAGCAGCTCAGGGTCGGTGACCGAGCGCAGCTGTTTGGACCGGGCTACCTTGTCCACCAGGCTTTGGCACATCTTGGTTGGGTCGACACCTTCGCCCATGCACTCCGCCAGTCAGAGCTGAACGAGGCTTGCCACCTTGTCGGCGCCGGCCTCCCCAATGAGGCCCACCACAAAACCAAGCCGGGCCTCTTCGCTCACCTGGGGAAAAAGCTTGCTGGCAACCGCCGCCATCCCGGTCAAGGCCTCTTCCGGGTCCATCCGATCTATTATTTTCTGAATCTCTTTCATGCGAACAGGCAATCCCCCAAATTAAAAGGTTGTTCTCTTGTTGAATAAATCCTTTCCCAGACCGTCCAGATTCTCCAAAATGCCGAGGATTCGCGCATCCGCCATCTCGTAATAGACGAATGGACCGCTCCGTTCGACCTGCACGAGCAGGGATCTCTTCAGTTCCTTGAGGTGGTGGGAAACAAGGGGCTGTGACAACCCGAGCTCCTCGACGATCCTGGAGACGGATTTTTTTCCGTTGCCGACGCAGAGCAGGATGCGCAGGCGGTTTTCATCGGCCAGGCACTTGGCGAGAACGGCAAGGGCCTGTAGATTTATCTCGGGTTCACGGGTGTTCATGAAGTTGTGGCAATCCTCCGGTTCCACCGCCCGCCGCCACCCCGCGCAGGAAATGAAAAGAGGGGATCCTCCGGCAGGCGGGCAGATGACGAACGGCGCGGGTCATGACCGCATCAGCGCATCAGTAGAGAAATTTGCTGAAAATTTCCTCAATGACATTGGTCTGGATGCCATGTTTTTCCAGAGCTTCCTTCACATGCTCCACGAATTGCCCCCGTTTCAGTTGCGCCCCGCTGTCGATCAACCCTTGCCGGGCATAGCAGAGCAAGAGGGACTGATAGTCGGTTCCCGCCACAACCGCCGCTTCCTGCAGCTGTCCGAGCAGGTCGGCAGGGATCTCCACGGTTACGGCAGTGGCGCGGTCATTCGCGTTCCGGGTCATTTGGCATTGGCAAAGTGTCTCTTTCATAACCGGACCTCCTTTTGGGGTGACAGGTGATGGAATCACGGGCTGGACTGGATCCATACAATATAAATATACATTTATATGTTGATGTCAAGTGGTATCTCCGCTGTCAGGGAGATGCGCGGACAACGGTGGTGGATGACCCGGTTGCCCGCGCAGAATGCCGTTGCCTCCCCTTGACAGTTTTCCGGAAAAACGGTAAGTCCTTTCAGTATGTTATGGGTTTCCTGTGCGAGCCCTCCGTTTTTTCTTCCGTTTT
>Ga0172380_10002393_pt1 | contig 28964 bp, 31 predicted proteins | sample Leawe162metaG_FD_119747 | JGI IMG/M metagenome (GOLD analysis project Ga0172380, IMG submission 119747) | Leachate microbial communities from a municipal landfill in Southern Ontario, Canada - Leachate well 162 metaG | ecosystem: Engineered > Solid waste > Landfill > Unclassified | place... | reverse complement strand
CTGAGCATTGTTGGCGCGCGTGGCGTGTTGCAGCTTGGCAATGCTTTCCGGCGTCCACATGTGGGCTTCGCCGCGCACGCGGTAGGCGTATTCTCCGCCCGCTTCCAGCGCGTTGGAGAGTACTGGGTCGTTGCCGAAGGCGGACTGGTGGGTGCGCACGGCTTCCTCGGCGATCTCGCCGATGCCGACGCCTTCGATCTGGGTGGCCGTGCCGGTGAAATAGCGCGCGACAAAACCGGCGTTGAGGCCGACCGCCTCGAAAATCTGGGCGCCGCAATAGGACTGGTAAGTGGAGATGCCCATTTTGGACATGACTTTCAGCAGCCCCTTGTTGATGGCCTTGATGTAGCGCTTGTTGGTTTCCTTGCTGCTCAGCCCGGCAGGCAGGGAGCCGGTCAGGGCATCAACGGTTTCAAAGGCCAGCCAGGGGCATACCGCCTCCGCGCCATAGCCGGCGAGCAGGGCGAAATGGTGTGTTTCGCGGGCGGAACCGGTGTCCACCACCAACCCGGCGCTGGTGCGCAGGCCTTCGCGCACCAGGTGATGGTGCACGCCCGCGCAAGCCAGCAGTGCCGGGATGGCCACACGGTCACGCGCTATTGCCCGGTCGGACAGGATCAGCACGTTATAACCGCCCGTCACCGCATCATGCGCAGCTTCACAAAGAGCCGCGATCGCGGCTTCGCAGCCCGCCGCGCCGTGCGCGACCGGATAGGTGATATCCAGCACCTGGGCCTTGTAGCGCCCCTGGGTGAGCTGGCCGATATCGCGCAGCTTCGCCAGGTCCTCGCTGGACAGCACCGGCTGGTGGACTTCCAGGCGCAGCGGCGGATTGGTCTCGTCGATGCCGAGCAGATTGGGTTTCGGCCCGATGAACGAAGTCAGCGACATCACGATCTCTTCGCGGATCGGATCGATCGGCGGGTTGGTGACCTGTGCGAAGAGCTGCTGGAAATAATCGTACAGCGAGCGGTTCTTGTTGGAGAGCACCGGCAGGGCGGAGTCGCTGCCCATGGAGCCGGTCGCTTCCTCGCCTGCCGCGGCCATGGGCGCGAGGATGAATTTGAGGTCTTCCTGCGAATAGCCGAAGGCCTGCTGGGTGTCGAGCAGGCTTTCCTGGCGCGCGGGCTTGCCGTCCACGGCGGGCAGATCGCCGAGGAAATAGCGCGATTTCTCGATCCATTCGCGGTAGGGCTTGGCGGTGGCGAGCTGCTGTTTAAGTTCGGCGTCGTCCACGATACGACCCGCCACGAGGTCGATCAGGAACATCTTGCCCGGCTGCAGGCGCCATTTTTTCACGATCCTGTGCTGCGGGATGTCGAGCACGCCCATTTCGGACGCCATCAGCACCACATCGTCGTCGGTAATCAGGTAACGCGCCGGGCGCAGGCCATTGCGATCCAGCGTGGCGCCGATCTGGCGGCCATCGGTGAAGGCCACGGCGGCGGGGCCGTCCCAGGGTTCCATCAGGGCGGCGTGGTATTCGTAGAAGGCGCGGCGCTCCTCGTCCATCAGGGGGTTGCCCGCCCAGGCTTCGGGGATCAGCAGCATCATCGCGTGAGGCAGCGAGTAGCCGCCCGCCACCAGCAGTTCGAGGGCGTTGTCGAAGCAGGCCGAGTCGGACTGGCCGTCCACGATCAGGGGCCACAGCTTTTCCAGGTCAGCGCCCAGCAGCTTCGAGGACATCGCCGCATGGCGCGCCGCCATCCAGTTCACGTTGCCGCGCATGGTGTTGATTTCGCCGTTGTGGGCGATCATGCGGAAAGGGTGAGCCAGGTCCCAGGTGGGGAAGGTGTTGGTGGAGAAACGCTGATGAACCAGCGCCAGCGCGCTGATGACGTTCTCGTTCTGCAGGTCGAGGTAATATTTGCCGACCTGGTCGGCCAGTAGCATGCCCTTGTACACGATGGTGCGCGCGGACAGGGAGGGGATATAGAAGCCCTTGCCCATCTCGCCGGGCAGCTTGCGCACGGCGTGCTCGGCGGTCTTGCGGATGACGAACATCTTGCGTTCGAAGCTGTCGGCATCCGGACAGTTGGCGCCGCGGCCGATGAATACCTGGCGTACCACCGGTTCCACTGCCTTGACGCTCTCGCCCAGGCTGGCGTTGTCCACCGGCACGTCGCGCCAGCCCAGCAGGGTCTGGCCTTCCGCGGCGATTTTTCCGGCGATTGCACCTTCGCAGGCGGCGCGCGCGGCGGCATCACGCGGCAGGAAGATCATGCCGGCGCCGTATTCGCCCGTCGCGGGCAGGGTCACGCCCTGGGCGGCACAGGCGGCGCGCAGGAATGCATCGGGAATCTGGATCAGGATACCGGCGCCATCGCCCTCCAGCGGGTCGGCGCCCACCGCGCCGCGATGGGTGAGGTTTTCCAGAATCTGCAAGCCCTGGCGAACCATGCTGTGGCTCTGTTTACCCTTGATATGTGCGACAAAGCCCACGCCGCATGCGTCGCGCTCCTGGCGCGGATCATACAAGCCCTGTTGTGCCGGCAACGAAAGATGGCTCACGTCGTTCCTCATCAAATCATGTACAGTTGTTTGAAATCGTTGACCTCAAAGCGCCAGGATACCCATGTAAAATCAGCGCGAAAGGGCGGAAATGTTACCCCGTCTCGAACCGGATGGCAACCATGTAGCAGTGCATGATGCCCCGCATGATTGGTGCGGCACCGGTTCTCGGTTATGATTTACCCCAAATTTTTGAGGAATGTTTAAATGAGCGGTCTCGATCAAAACACCCCCCGCCCTACCGAAATCAAGTTGCACCAGAAATCCCGCGAACTGGAAATCGCCTTTTCCGACGGTAAAATTTTTCATCTGCCTTGTGAGTTTCTGCGTGTTTACTCGCCTTCCGCCGAAGTGCGTGGTCACGGACCGGGGCAGGAAACCTTGCAGACCGGCAAGCGGGAAGTGGAAATCAATGGCATCGAACCGGTGGGCAATTACGCCGTGGTGTTGCGTTTTTCCGATGGGCACGACAGCGGGATTTACTCCTGGGACTACCTCCATGATCTGGGCATGAGCCAGGAAGCCCTGTGGCAGAATTATCTGGACCGCCTGCAGGCTGCCGGTGCCAGCCGGGAGTCACCGGTACACGAAGCCATTGCCAAGAAATCCGGCGGTTGCGGCTCCGGGGGCTGTGGTTCGGGTGGTTGCGGCAGCAAGGGATAATTCGCAATAGCAAGAGATAATCAAGGGAACGGGTTAGTAATGAGCGATAAAACCACACACTTCGGCTTCGCGACGGTCGCCGAGGAAGAAAAGGCAAGCAAGGTCGCGGAAGTTTTTCATTCTGTAGCCAGCCGCTATGACCTTATGAATGATGTGATGTCGGGTGGCCTGCATCGCCTGTGGAAAATTTTCACCATCGAGCAAAGCGGTGTTCGCACTGGCGGCAAGGTGCTGGATGTCGCTGGTGGCAGTGCCGATCTGTCGCTGCATTTTGCGAAAAAAGTCGGCCCCACCGGCCATGTCATTCTCACCGACATCAACAGTTCCATGCTGACCGTGGGCCGCGACCGGCTGATGGATGGCGGATTCAATCCCACCGCGGCACAGTGCGATGGCGAGAAACTGCCTTTCCCGAGTAACTATTTCGACTGTGTGACGGTGGCTTTCGGCCTGCGCAACATGACCCACAAGGATGCGGCGCTGAAGGAAATGTACCGCGTCATCAAGCCCGGCGGACGGGTGCTGGTGCTGGAGTTTTCCCGGATTGCCGCGCCGTTGCGCCCTTTTTATGATTTTTATTCCTTCAAACTGCTGCCGGTCATGGGTAAATTGATCGCCAACGATGAAGCGAGTTATCGTTACCTGGCCGAATCCATCCGCATGCACCCGGATCAGGACACCCTCAAGCAGATGATGGAAGAGGCCGGCCTTGAGCGGGTGGAATACTTCAATCTCACTGGCGGCGTGGTGGCCCTGCACAAGGGTTTCAAGCTCTGAGCCCTGCCGAACCACCCCTTCTTCTGACGGCCCAGGCTTTCGCGGCGACCTTCAACCATCTGCTGCAAAGTCAGCCCTGGTCGCAGGAGCGCCTGCAGCGTCACGCCGGCAAAACCCTCCGGGTCAACCTGCCACCCCTGCTGCTGCTTGTCAGTATTGAGCCGGACGGCATGATTGCCGCCGCCCCGGAAGGGGCGGAACCCGACGCCATCCTTGGCGTTTCCCCGCTTGCATTGCTGCACATGCTGTCTTCGCGGCCTACGCCGCAGGAGTTGGTGCACACCGCGGGAGACGCAACCCTGGCGGTGGATTTCGGCAATATCCTGCAGAATCTGCGCTGGGATGCGGAAGAGGATTTGAGCAAGGTATTCGGCGATGTGCTGGGCCATCGCATGGCCAGCACCGGCGCGAGCCTGCTGCTGCAAACGCGGCAGGCGGCGGAGAGCCTGGCTGCCAATCTGGTCGAATACTGGAGCGAGGAAAAGCCGCTATTGGCCAGACGCATGGATATAGAAGACTTTATCAGGGAAGTGGACACTGTGCGCGATGCGGCGGAGCGGCTGGAAAAACGGGTGGAGCGGTTGATGCAAAGGGCGGAATCGTAGAATGCGGTTACTGCGCCTGATCAAAATATTGCACGTGGTATTCCGCTTTGGCCTGGAGGAGTTTTTCCTCGGCCACGAACGCTTTCGCATTCTGCGCCCGTTGGTCAAGCTGGCACTGTTCTGGCGGCCAATCAAAGCGCCGCGCGCCGAACGTTTGCGTCTGGCGCTGGAGGCGCTGGGGCCGATTTTCGTCAAATTCAGCCAGTTGCTCTCGACCCGGCGCGACCTGGTCCCCCTCGATATTGCCAACGAGCTGGCCAAATTGCAGGACCGGGTGCCGCCTTTCCCCACGGCACAAGCGCTGGAAGTGTTGTACAAGGTTTATGGCAGGCCGGTAAGCGAGGTGTTTTCCGAGTTCGACGAAGTTCCCATCGCGTCCGCTTCGGTGGCTCAGGTTCACCTTGCCGTGCTCAAAAATGGCCGCCGTGCGGCGGTAAAAATCCTGCGCCCCGGCATTGCGCCCCTGATCGACAAGGATATTGACCTGCTGTATGTCGGCGGCGGTCTGATCGAAACCCTGTGGGCTGACGGAAAACGCCTCAAGCCACGCGAGGTGGTGGCGGAATTCGAAAAACATCTGCACGACGAGCTTGACCTGATGCGCGAGGCTGCCAGCGCTTCCCAGCTGCGGCGCAACTTCGATGGATCGGATCTGCTGGTGGTGCCGGAAGTGTTCTGGGATTACTGCCATACCGGGGTGATGGTGATGGAGTGGATGGACGGCACGCCCATCAGCCAGGTCGACAAGCTGCGCGAGCTGGGGGTGAATATTCCCAAGCTGGCCTGCGCCGGTGTGGAAATTTTCTTCACCCAGGTATTCCGCGACGGCTTTTTTCATGCCGACATGCACCCCGGCAACATCCTGGTGGCACCCGACGGGCGCTATATCGCCCTCGACTTCGGTATCATGGGCACCCTTACCGATGTTGACAGAAACTATCTGGCGCAGAATTTTCTCGCCTTCTTCCGCCGCGATTACAAACGCGTTGCACAGGCTCATATCGAGTCTGGCTGGGCGCCGAAGGGCACCCGGGTGGACGAGTTCGAAGCGGCGATCCGCGCCGTGTGCGAACCGGCTTTCGACCGCCCGCTCAAGGAAATCTCCTTCGGACGCGTATTGCTGGGGCTGTTCCAGGCCTCGCGCCGCTTCAACGTGGAAATCCAGCCGCAGCTGGTGCTGCTGCAGAAAACCCTGCTTAATATCGAGGGCCTGGGGCGCGAGCTCGATCCCGATCTCGACCTGTGGCAGACCGCCAAGCCTTACCTGGAACGCTGGATGTCGGAGCAGATCGGCTGGCGCGGGCTGGTGAATGCGCTCAAGACCGAGGCGCCGAACTGGGCCGGCATCCTGCCGCAACTGCCGCGTCTCGCCCATGCCTGGCTGGGGCGGGACCATGAAAGCGATGTCCTGCGTCTGCGCATCGAGATGGAGGCCCGCGAACGCCGCGAGCAGCGCCGTTTCTGGCTGCTGGCCGTGCTTCTGACCCTGGTCCTGCTGACACAGGTGTTGCCGTGGACCACGCTGCTGGAATAGAGTCTCAAGGCATGCTGCTCTGGTATCTGGTTCTCTACCTGCTGGTTTCCATCGGCATCGGCCTGTATGCCGCCACCCGGGTTCACAGCGCGCGGGATTACGTGGTCGCCGGCCGTCACCTGCCGCTGTATATCGTCACCGCCACGGTATTTGCCACCTGGTTCGGCTCGGAAGCGGTGCTGGGCATTTCCGCCAAATTCGTTCAGGACGGTCTCAAGGGCATCGTGGAAGATCCTTTTGGCGCCAGCATGTGCCTGATTCTGGTGGGCATGTTTTTTGCCGCCAAACTCTACAAACTGAATTTGCTGACCATCGGCGATTACTACCGCCAGCGCTACAATCGCACGGTTGAAATACTGACCAGCACGGCGATCGTGATTTCCTATCTGGGCTGGGTTTCGGCCCAGATTATCGCCCTGGGGCTGGTCTTTTCCATTGTTTCGGGCGGCGCCATCTCAAACAGCGACGGCATGATCATCGGTGCCGCGATCGTGCTGATTTATACCTTGTTCGGCGGCATGTGGTCGGTGGCGCTGACGGACTTCTTCCAGATGAGCATTATCGTGGTGGGCCTGCTGTATATCGCCTATCTGGTCAGCGACATGGCGGGTGGCGTTGGCAGGGTGGTGGCGCACGCGCACACGGCGGGAAAATTCGAGTTCTGGCCGGCACTTGAGACCCGGGACGTGCTGGCATTCGTCGCCGCGTGGGTCACCATGATGTTCGGCTCCATTCCCCAGCAGGACGTATTTCAGCGCGTCATGTCGGCGCGCAGCGGGAAGATTGCCGTGACGGGGGCGATTCTGGGCGGCATCCTGTATTTCGTGTTCGCCTTCATTCCCCTGTTCCTGGCCTACTCCGCCAGCCTGGTGGATCCGGTCATGGTGACCGGGCTGATCGAGAAAGATCCGCAACTGATCCTGCCCAGCCTGATTCTCAACCACATGCCAATTCTTGCCCAGGTGATGTTTTTCGGCGCGTTGTTGTCCGCCATCATGAGCACGGCGAGCGGCACCCTGCTTGCTCCATCGGTAACCTTCACCGAAAACATTCTGAAAAACATCATTGGTCATCAGAGCGATCGCCGTTTTTTATGGACCATGCGCCTGGTAGTGGTTTGCTTTGCGGTGATCGTCACCTTGTTTGCGCTCAATTCCAACGCGAGTATCTACGACATGGTGAGCAATGCCTACAAGGTGACGCTGGTCATGGCTTTCGTGCCCCTGGTGTTCGGGCTGTACTGGAAGCGCGCCAATACCCAGGGCGCCCTGTTCGCCATTACTGCCGGGTTGACAAGCTGGCTGCTGTTGGAAGTTTTCAATCCGGATGGCCTGTGGCCGCCGCAACTGGTCGGGCTGCTTGCCAGTGTGGCCGGCATGCTGGCCGGCTCGCTGCTGCCCCATTTCGCCGGCAAACCCACGCCGCTCGAACCCGATCACGCCGCATTGCATCACCATGCGGCGGCGCAGACAGCCCATGTGGTTGAACGCCTGAACCCGCCGCACAGCAAGCTTTAAGCCCAGGCTTCGGACCTTGGCGTGAAACTCGCGAAGCGAGCCTTCGTTAGGTCGTGCTCCCGGTTTGCTGGAAAGCGCCCGCAAAGCAGGTCAGGAAACGTTCCAGCTTCTTTTCTGGCAGGTGGTTGATCCCGGCCGCCCCCTTGCGCCCGCCGCCGCTCTCGAACTGGCGGCACAGCTCGTCCGCACCGGTCGGCTTGACGCGCGGTGCGCGCACGCTGACCAGATAGCCGCCGCCGGCTTTTTGTGTCAGCACTGCATGGGCGAAGGCGGGTTCGTCCTGCGCCAGCAGGTTGCCGAATACCCCGCTGACGCGCCGCGCCCAAGGCTGGCCGGGGAGCAGGTAGACGCTGCCGGACGGGTAGTCCCGCTCTGGCTGGAGCGCGCGGGCCAGCTTCATGTCCGCCGTATAGCCCTGTTTCAGGGTGGCAAAGATGGTTTCCCCGGCGATGAAAGAGAAAGGGTCTGCATAGGCGTGCAGGCGGCGGTACAGTTCGGCGGGGTGAAAAAAGAGATCGTCAACGCTTTCGCCATAGGCATTGTAGTTGAGGTATTCGCCCAGTTCGCGTAGCGCGGTCAGTTGATCTTCGGACAGGTTCAGGGGTGCGGCGGCAAGCCGGGCGCTGTCCGGCAGGCCGTCGCCGAACGCTGCGGCCACCGCCCAGGCGCGGAAGCGGCCCGCCAGCATGGCATCCACCAGCAGGCTGGTGCAGGTAGCGGGGGAGGGATCGATTGTCGCGCGTAGCGCAGGGTGCGCCGGAATCTCGCCGGCAAAGTGGTGATCAAGGTAAACCACTTCAACACCATGATCAAGCAGGGATTTCAGCGCCGCACGGTTTTTGTCGAGCGAAATATCGAGTGCGGTGACCCGGTCGCCCGCCTGTGCATGAACCTGTTTCAACAGGTCGATATCACGCTTTATCCCGGTAATGAGCAGGCTGTCGCAAGGCTCGGCCAGACGCAGCTGATGCAGCGCGCAGATGCCGTCGGCATCGCCATTGAAGACGTCGTAATGGGTCATGGGCTGATATGATACACATTTTTGGCGGGGGTTCTGCGATGGAGGGGCATGGTCTGGATAGCTTGCGCGACGAGTTGCGGAAATTTGCCGCTGCGCGCGACTGGGAACAGTTTCACACCCCGAAGAATCTCGCCATGGCCCTGATTGTCGAGGCGGCGGAACTGGTCGAGCCGTTCCAGTGGCTGACGCCCGAACAGAGCCAGGAACTTTCGCCGGAAAAGCTGGAAGCCGTGCGCCAGGAATGTGCCGACATCCTGATTTACCTCACCCGCTTTGCCGACATGCTGGGCATCGACCTGTTCGATGCCGCGCGCGACAAGCTGGTGATCAATGCCGCCAAGTATCCGGCGCCGAAATGAGCTGAAAAGCGATTAACCACGGAGAACACGGAGCAAAACCGAATTGCATGGCGTTGGCTCTATCCGCTAGGTTAATCCCTGTATGGCCCTAATGGCCTTTCTCCGTGCTCTCCGTGTTCTCCGTGGTTAAAATACCTTTTTTAGAGAGAATTAAATAATCCATGAGCTATTTCGAAAAACACGTGTTTTTCTGCACCAACCAGCGCGAGGACGGCCAGTCGTGCTGCGCCAACCATGATGCCCAGGCAATGCGCGACCATGCCAAGGGGCGGATCAAGAAACTGGATATGAACGGCCCGGGCAAGGTGCGCATCAACAGCGCCGGCTGCCTCGACCGCTGCGGTGAGGGGCCGGTGCTGGTGGTGTACCCGGAAGCGGTGTGGTACACCTACGTCGACCAGTCGGACATCGATGAAATCGTCGACAGCCATCTGGTCGGCAACCAGGTGGTGGAACGGCTCAAGATCTGAAGTAGCCATCGGCTTCTTGAACTTGCACGTTATCATGATAAACTAAGTCCATTAAACTAAGTTAAACTGGATTGCCATGCAAACAGTCAATATCCACGAAGCCAAAACCAAGCTTTCGCGCCTGGTCGAGCAGGCGGTAGAGGGGGATTCCTTCATCATCGCCAAGGCCGGAAAACCACTGGTCAAGGTGACCCGGCTGGATGCGCCTTCAGCCGGACAAGTCCGCAGGCTGGGCTTCATGGCGGGCCAGATCAGGGTGCCTGATGATTTTGACCGCATGGGCAGCGGAGAAATCGAGCGGCTCTTCGGAGGGGAAGAATGAAGCTGTTGCTGGATACCCACTTGCTGCTATGGGCGGCCGGTTCGCCCGAGCAGTTGCCTGCAGCGGCGCGCCCCCTGCTGGAAGACCCGCAGAATGAATTGCTCTTCAGCGCGGCCAGCCTTTGGGAAATTGCCATCAAACGCGGCCTTGGGCGCTCCGATTTTCAGGTGGATGCAAGGGTGCTGCGCCGGGGGCTGCTGGACAATGGCTATCAGGAATTGGCCATCGGCAGCGAGCACGCCGTTTCCATTGATAGTTTGCCGCCACTCCATAAAGACCCGTTCGACCGGATGCTGGTTGCGCAAGCAACCGTCGAAGGCATTACATTGCTGACGGCGGATACCTGGGTGGCGCAATACCCGGGTCCGATACGGCAGGTCTGATTCTGAATCCGCTGATTTCAACGGGAAGAAAGGCGTTGTCGCCAGTGCTTTCCGCAACGGGCCTTTTCAAGCGCTATGGCGCCAGCGAAGTGGTCGCGGGCCTCGATCTGGCGCTGGCGCCGGGCGAGTGCTTCGGCCTGCTCGGCCCCAACGGCGCGGGCAAGACCACCACGCTGCGGCTGCTGCTGGGCCTGACCCGGCCGGATGGCGGCACGATTTCGCTGCTGGGTCTGCCGGTGCCCGAGAAAGCGCGCGAAGCGCGGCTCAAGGTCGGGGTGGTGCCGCAGGTGGATAGTCTCGACCCGGATTTCACGGTGACCGAAAACCTGCTGGTTTATGGCCGGTACTTCGGCCTCAAGGATCACGAGATCCGGGCGCGCATTCCGGCCCTGCTTGAATTCGCCGAACTGGAGAGCAAGGCGGAGGCCAGCATCGAATCTCTCTCCGGCGGCATGAAGCGGCGCCTGACCCTGGCGCGCGCGCTGGTCAACGATCCCGACGTGATCTTTCTCGACGAGCCCACCACCGGCCTCGACCCGCAGGCACGCCATATGATGTGGCAGCGCCTGAGAAGATTGCTGAGCGAAGGCAAAACCATCCTGCTCACCACCCATTTCATGGAAGAAGCCGAGCGCCTGTGCGACCGCCTGCTGATCATGGACAAGGGCGTGGCGGTCACCACCGGCGCGCCACGCGACCTGATCGCGGAGCATATCGAGCCGCATGTGGTGGAAATCTACGGCGATGAAGGGACGTCGCACTGCGCCGGCTTCTGCCAGCGCCAGGAGCAGGTGGGAGAAACCCTGTTTTGCTACGCCGCCGACCCGCATGAACTGCTGGCCCAGTTGCAGCAGCAGTGCGAATTGCGCTATCTGCATCGCCCGTCCAACTTGGAGGACGTATTTCTGAAACTGACCGGCCGGGAGTTGCGGGAGTGACCAGCAAAACCGACTACCGGCTGCCCAACTTGAGCTGGCGCTTCATTTCCGTGTGGCGGCGCAATTTCCTGGTATGGCGCAAGCTGGCGATTCCCTCCATCCTGGGCAATCTCGCCGACCCGGCGTTCTACATGCTGGGTCTGGGCTACGGCCTGGGCAGCCTGCTGCCGCAGGTGGCCGGTGTTCCCTACATGACTTTTCTCGCCGCCGGCACGCTGTGCTACAGCACCATGAACAGTGCCACCTTCGAAAGCCTGTATTCCGCCTTTTCGCGCATGCACGTGCAGAAAACCTGGGACGCGATGCTCAACGCGCCGCTGGAGCTGGACGACGTGATGCTCGGCGAACTGGTGTGGGCGACGAGCAAGAGCGTGCTTTCCGGCGTGGCGATCCTGGTCATCATCCTGGCGCTGGGCCTGGCGGATTCCTGGCTGCTGCTGTGGACCCTGCCGCTCCTGGTGCTGATCGGCTTCTGTTTCACCGGGCTGGCGCTGGTGATGAACGCGCTTTCGCCCAATTACGATTTCTTCATGTATTACTTCACCCTGGCAATCACGCCCATGGTGCTGCTGTGCGGCGTGTTCTACCCGGTCGAGCAGCTGCCGGCCTTCCTGCAGACCGCCGCGAACTGGCTGCCGCTAACCCATGCCATCGCGCTGGCGCGGCCGCTGGTGCAAGGGGAATGGCCGCAGCAGGTGCTTGTTCATGCCGGCGTATTGCTGGCCTATGGGAGCGGCGGTTTTTATCTGGCATTGGTGCTGGTGCGGCGCAGGCTATTAAAATAGCCTGCTGAAATTATTACGCTTCGATTTTTCAGTCTGGCCCCCCAGGTTCTTCGGGCGCCGCAAAATTAGCCGCCAGCTTCATGCATCTGTTAAGATACCGCCCTGCGGCATTTGTCTCCAGTCCTTGCGCCGCGGCCCTTCCGGCTCATCAAACCCCCCATTCGTCCTAAGACTGGCGCCCAAAGCGGCGACAGGCCGATATTATTTTCAGGAATTCCATGTCTTTTTCTTCCCTCGGCCTGTCCGATGAAATCGTTCGTGCCGTCACCGAGCACGGCTACACCGTTCCCACCCCGATCCAGTTGCAGGCGATTCCCACCGTATTGATGGGTGGCGACCTGATGGGTGGCGCGCAGACCGGCACCGGCAAGACCGCCGGCTTTACCTTGCCGATTCTGCATCGCCTTTCGGTTGGCGGCGACAAGACACCACCCGGCGGCCATGCCCATATCCGGGCGCTGATGCTCACCCCGACGCGCGAACTTGCCGCGCAGGTGGAGGAAAGCGTGCGCACCTATGGCAAATATTTGAAACTCAAATCCATGGTGATGTTTGGCGGCGTCAATATCAACCCGCAGATTCAGCGCCTGCGCAGCCGCGTCGATATTCTGGTGGCCACGCCGGGCCGCCTGCTCGACCATCTGCAACAGAGAACGGTCGATCTTTCGCATGTCGAGATTCTGGTGCTGGACGAGGCCGACCGCATGCTGGACATGGGTTTCATCCGCGACATCAAGCGCGTGCTCGCGGTGCTGCCCAAGCATCGCCAGAACCTGCTGTTCTCCGCCACCTTCTCCGACGAGAACAAGGCGCTGGCGGACGGCTTGCTCAACAAACCGGTGCTGATCGAAGTGGCGCGCCGCAATGTCACCGCCGACACGGTGGCGCAGAAGGTTTACAAGGTCGACCGCGAAAGAAAGCGCGAGCTGCTCACCCTCCTGATCAAGGAGCACAACTGGCATCAGGTGCTGGTGTTCACGCGCACCAAGCACGGCGCCAACAAGCTGTCCGAGCAACTGACCAAGGAAGGTATCCCGGCTCTTGCCATTCACGGCAACAAGAGCCAGGCGGCGCGCACTCGCGCCCTGTCCGAATTCAAGAGCGGCAGCCTGCAGGTTCTGGTTGCCACCGATATCGCCGCCCGCGGCATCGACATCAGCGAACTGCCGCACGTGGTCAACTTCGAGCTTCCCAATGTGCCGGAAGATTACGTCCACCGCATCGGCCGCACCGGCCGCGCCGGACCGGAAGGTGAAGCCGTTTCGCTGGTGTGCATTGACGAAAAGAAACTGCTGTCGGATATCGAAAGGCTGATCAAGCGCGAGATACCCGAAGTGCTGGTGCCGGGCTTCGAACCCGATCCGTCGATCAAGGCCGAGCCGATCCTGAACGGGCAGAACCGGGGTGGCGGACAGCAACGCACAGGCGGCAGAAGTCAGCCTGGCGCTCGTTCCGGAAACCGCTCAGCAGCGCCATCCGCAGCCAGGCCCAAGGGGCCGGCAGGCAGTGGCGCCGGCAAGCCGCCGCTGCACCGCACCGGTGGGCGTGGCCGCTGATCGCGGCTAGCTCCTCTCCCCTGACAAGGGGAGGCCGGGAGGGGTTAGGGGGGCGAATTGCCCCCCTTTTTTTTACGCCGCGCAAACCAGAGCGAATAAACCAGCGCATTCAGGATCACCACGCCCAGCCCCAGAGCAAACTGCAACTCGCGCGTCAGACCGGCCGGGTAAATCAGGGGAAGGAGATAGTGTTCGATGAAGCCGCTGGCATAGCCCCGGCCGCCGCTTGCCTGCCGCAGCAGGTTTTCCAGCGGCGTGAGCGGACAGATCCAGCCGGTGAATTCGATCAGCGCCCCCCAGAGGGCTGCCGGCAGGTGCAGCCAGACCAGCCAGCGCCATTTGAGGGCAAAAAAGCCGCCCAGCACCACGAACAGGATGAAGGCGAAGTGGAGCAGGACGACCAGATCGGCGGCGATTTCATGCAACATCCCGAGGCGCGCTCCAGAATTTAGAACATGCTAGGCCGAGACGCCCAGTTCCGCATACAGCCGGGCCACCAGCGCCCGCAACTCGCCAACGTCAGCCTCGAGCCTCGTCACCTTGGCTTTCAGCGCAGAAATTTCGCCCAGTGAAATATCATTTGCCATGCCTGGCCCGGATGGCGTCGCCTGCGCGGACTCAGTGAGGGCCGGTTCCCCGCTCAACAGGTGCGCCCAGCGGTTCTCGCGCGCGCCGGGCTGGCGCGGCAATTCCACCACCAGCGCCCCTGCTTGCCGTTCGGCCAGTTCATGCAGAAACGCTTCGACCGCCGAGATGTCGGAAAATTTATGCAGCCGCTCGCTATTGAGGCGCAGTTCGCCCGCCGTTTGCGGGCCGCGCAGCATCAGCGTGACCAGCAGGGCCACCGACTGCGATGGCACCTGCAATACCCGCTCGATATTGTGGGCATAGCGCTGCACCCGCCCGCCGCTCGACTCCACCACCAGCGTCAGCGCCCTGAGGCTGTCGATCGCTATCAGCACGTCCGCTTCGCTGGCCTCGATCACCGGGTCGCGGCTGGTTTTCTGGTTGCAGCCTGAGATCATCGCATTCAGCGTCAGGGGATAAGTGTCCGGCACGGAATGCTGCTTCTCGGCGAGCACGCCAAGAACGCGCGTTTCAAGCAGGGAAAGGATGGGCAGGCTGGAGCTGGTCATGATTGGCGTTTCACAAAAGGATTATTATGCACGCCGACCGTTGTCGTGAATATGAATCATCGCGAGTTATACTCTCGGCATAGACGTTAGCGCGTAGTCAGCAACATTCAGAAATCACGAGCATGGACCCATTACTGCGTCACCGTATCCCCGAACCCGAGCTGATGAATGACCCTATGCAGGCACGCGCCTATGCCGAGGCGGATTTTTCCGAGCCTCATCAGGCATTCGTCACCCATTTCCAGCGGCTGTTTCCTGATTTCTCCCCGTCACAGGCCATCGACCTGGGATGCGGTCCGGCGGACGTGACCCTGCGTTTTGCACGGGCATTTCCGGAATCCATCATTCTCGGCGTCGATGGCGCAAGCGCGATGCTTGCGTTGGGGCGCCAGGCCGTGGAGGCAGAGGGGCTTGCCCGACGCCTGAGACTGCAACAATCTTATCTGCCCGATACATTATTGCCGGCCAGCAACTTCGATGCTGTCATCAGCAACAGCCTGCTCCATCATCTCGACGATCCTGCCGTGCTGTGGCAGACTGTCCGGCACGTTGCCAGGCCCGGCGCGGCAGTACTGGTCATGGACCTGAAACGGCCGGCAAGCATTCAGGAAGCTCGGGGCCTGGCTATCCACTACGCAGCGGATGCGCCGCCCATATTGCAACATGATTTTTACCACTCGCTGCTTGCCGCCTATCGTCCCGACGAAGTGCGCCTGCAACTGGATGGGGCAGGACTATCGCAGCTGCGGGTCGAAGCTGTGAGCGATCGCCATGTGCTGATTTGGGGAATAATGGATGTTTGAAAACCCGGCGCCGGATGAAACCCGCGCCCTGCTGAAAAAAGTCCGCACCAGTGCGGTGGTTGGCCTGTCTCCCCAGGCGGCTCGTCCCAGCTATTTTGTGTCCAGGGCGATGCAGGGCTTCGGCTACCGCATCATTCCGGTGCGCCCGGCAGTAAGCGAAGTGCTGGGAGAGAAAGCTTATGCCACTCTGGCCGACGTGCCCGAGCAAATCTACCTGGTGGACGTGTTCCGGGCGGCGGAGCATGTGGATGCCATCGTGGATGAATGTCTGCGCCTGAACATTCCTGCCATCTGGATCCAGGAAGGCATCGTCAACGAAGCCGCGGCGCAGAAGGCTCGTAATGCGGGCATGAGTGTGGTCATGGACCGCTGCATTTACAAGGATTACGTGGAGCTGTTTGCCTGACATGATGCTCAAATTCACCAAAATGCACGGACTGGGCAACGATTTTGTCGTCATTGACGCCATTTCGCAGCCTGTTTCCCTGAGCTCCGAGCAATTCCGCTTTCTTGCCGATCGCCATTTCGGCATCGGCTGCGACCAGATTTTGCTGGTGGAAAAATCCTCCGGCAGCGCCGCCGATTTCCGCTACCGCATTTTCAACGCCGATGGCGGCGAGGTCGAACAGTGCGGCAACGGGGCGCGCTGCTTTGTACGCTTCGTGCACGACAAGGGGCTGACGCAGAAAACCGAAATCAGCGTCGAAACCGCTTCAGGCACCATTTACCCGCGTCTGGAAGCGGATGGACAGGTCACGGTCAACATGGGCGCGCCGCGCTTCGAGCCGGAGCAAATTCCTTTTGCCGCGCCCCAGCGAGCGCTGACTTACCCGCTACCGGTGGATAATCGGACACTGGATATCAGTGCGCTTTCCATGGGCAATCCGCATGCGGTGCTGGTGGTACATGATGTGGATTCCGCGCCGGTCGGCGAACAAGGGCCGCGGATCGAAAACCACCTGGCTTTTCCGGCACGGGTCAATGTCGGCTTCATGCAAATCGTGGATCGCAGCCATATCCGGCTACGGGTATTCGAACGCGGCACGGGCGAAACCCTGGCCTGTGGAACGGGCGCCTGTGCCGCGGTGGTTGCCGGCATCACGCGCGACCTGCTGGATTCGCAAGTCACCGTCATCACGCGAGGCGGCGAACTTGTCATCCGCTGGCAGGGAGAGGGGCAGGCCGTGTGGATGACCGGTCCGGCTGAAACCGTATTTGAAGGCGAAATCCATCTTTAATCTTTTAGGATCAAAAAAATGAATTTGAGTGCAGAAGCCATTGTTGAATTCCTGCAGGAGAACCCGGCGTTCTTCGAGGACAAACCCGGCCTGCTGGAGCAGATCGTCATCCCCCATCCGCACGGCGGACGCGCCATTTCCCTGGCCGAGCGGCAGCAATTGCAGTTGCGCGAGAAAAACAAGCTGCTGGAATCCAAACTGCGCGAGCTGCTGCAATTCGGCGAGGAAAATGACGCCATCGGCGAGAAAGTTCATCGCTTCAGCCTCTCCCTGCTGACCGCGCGCACAATCGAATCCCTCCTGCCGACCATTACACTCAGCCTGCGCGACGATTTCGCCGTGCCGCATGTCGCCCTGCGCATCTGGGCTGCACCGGCACAAGTCACCGGGCAGGTCGAGTTTTCCGATGTCAGCGCCGACCTCAAGGCTTTCGCCGATACGCTGGTGCGCCCTTATTGCGATACCCAGCCTCCGTTTGAAGTCGCCTCATGGTTCGGCGATGTGGCCACCCTGCTGCAATCTTTTGCCGTGGTTGCCCTGCGCAGCGAGCACGCGTTTGGCCTGCTGGTGCTGGCGTGCGAGGATGCCCAGCGTTTCTACCCGGAAATGGGCACGCTGTATCTGAAACGCATCGGCGAACTGGTCACGGTTGCCCTCATGCCCTATATCAACGAGGACCGGGACGCCGCCTGATGAATACGGGAGAGGGCGGAGCTGCCGGTCACGGACTGCTGCAGGCCTACCTCTCCCATCTTCAGTACGAACGCCGCCTGTCGCCGCTGACGAGCAAAAACTATGGGCGCGACATCGAGGCGCTGCTTGGCCTGGCGGGTGAAACCCCGCTTGACCAGCTGCAAATCCACCACATCCGCCGTTTTGCCGCCCAGCTCCATGCCTCGGGCCTCGGCAGCCGCACCCTGGCGCGCATGCTTTCGGCGTGGCGCGGTTTTTATCAATATCTGGGCCGCCAGCACGCCTTTTCGCACAATCCCTGTGCCGGTCTCAGCGCGCCCAAGGCCGCAAAAACCCTGCCCCAGGCACTCTCCCCGGAGCAGGCCGCGCATCTGATGGAAGTGGAAGAGGACGGGCCGCTGGCCGTGCGCGACAAGGCCATGCTGGAACTCTTTTACTCCTCCGGCCTGCGTCTGGCCGAACTGGTCGGCACCAATCTGGAGGATATGGATTTCACCTCGGGCGAGATACGCGTGACCGGCAAAGGCAGCAAAACGCGCATCGTGCCGCTGGGGCGGCTTGCCATCGAAGCCGTCCAGGCCTGGCTGGCCTGCCGGACACAACTTGTTGCAGCAGGCGAACGGGCCGTGTTTATCGGCCAGCGCGGCACCCGGCTCTCGCCGCGCGCGGTGCAGTTGCGGATCAAGCAATGGGGCATCAAGCTTGGCATCAACGCCAGTGTCCACCCCCACATGCTGCGCCACTCCTTCGCCACTCATGTACTGCAATCCAGCGGCGACCTGAGGGCCGTGCAGGAAATGCTGGGGCACGCCAACATCTCGACTACCCAGGTCTATACCCATCTCGACTTCCAGCATCTGGCCAAGGTTTACGACGCGGCACACCCGCGGGCGAAAAAACGTCCAAAGTAATAGTCCTTGGCTATTGATTTAATATATACAATCAATTGGAGTTATTAAATCAAGGCGTTTAACATTCGTTTCAGCGTAGTGATTTATTTCAACCCAACCCAAGGAGAGTCCTGATGAATACCACCATGATCAACACCGAAGTTCAGCCATTCAAAGCCACCGCCTTCCACAACGGCAAGTTCGTGGATGTCACCGAAGCCTCGCTCAAGGGCAAGTGGTCGGTGATGTTTTTTTACCCGGCAGACTTCACCTTTGTCTGCCCGACCGAGCTGGGCGACCTGGCCGACAATTACGCCGAATTCCAGAAAATGGGGGTGGAAATTTACGCGGTCTCCACCGACACCCACTTCACTCACAAGGCCTGGCACGATACTTCCGAAACCATCGGCAAACTCCAGTTTCCGATGATCGGTGATCCGACCGGCACCATCAGCCGCAACTTTGGCGTGATGATCGAGGAAGCGGGTCTGGCAGAACGCGGCACCTTCGTCATGGATCCGGATGGCAAGATCCAGATCATCGAGATCAACGCCGGTGGCGTAGGCCGCGATGCGTCCGAATTGATCCGCAAGATCAAGGCCGTTCAATATGTTGCGGCACACCCGGGTGAAGTCTGCCCGGCCAAGTGGAAAGAAGGCGCGGCCACGCTGGCTCCGTCCCTGGACCTGGTCGGCAAGATCTGATCTGTTTTGCAGTTCCCGGAGTAAATTCCGGGAACTGGATTTCAACGCAAAGGCGCCAGTGCAGTAGCGGCGCCTTTCCATTGCAATCCACGTAGGGAGAAAATCATGCTCGATGCCACCGTCAAGACCCAGCTCGCCGCTTACCTCGAAAAACTTCAGCACCCCATCGAGCTCGTCGCCACGCTTGATGACAGCGATGCCGCGCTCCAGATGCGCGAGCTGCTCGCCGATATCGCCGCGCTTTCGCATCTCGTCAGCCTGCGCGAAGATGGCCATGATGCGCGCAAGCCTTCATTCACGGTCGGACGTTCCGGTGAGGCTGCGCGTATCCGCTTTGCCGGCATCCCCATGGGGCACGAATTCACCTCGCTGGTGCTGGCGTTGTTGCAGAGCGGCGGTCATCCGCCCAAGGTCGAGCCTGCGCTGATCGAGCAGATCAAGGCGATCCCCGGCAGCTTCCGCTTCGAGACCTTCATTTCCCTGTCCTGCCACAACTGCCCGGACGTGGTGCAGGCCCTGAACCTCATGGCCGTGCTCAATCCCGGTTTCGAGAGCGTGATGATCGATGGCGCGTTGTTCCAGGACGAAGTGAATACGCGCCAGATCATGGCCGTACCCAGCGTGTTCCTCAACGGCAAATCTTTCGGCCAGGGCCGCATGACGGTCGAGGAAATCGTTGCCAAGCTGGATACCGGCACGGCGGCTCGTGACTCAGAAAAACTGGACGCAAAAGAAGCTTTTGACGTGTTGGTCATCGGCGGCGGCCCCGCCGGCGCCGCGGCGGCGATCTATGCCGCACGCAAAGGCATTCGCACCGGCGTGGTGGCGGAGCGCTTCGGCGGCCAGGTGCTCGACACCCTGGCGATCGAGAATTTCATTTCCGTGCAGCACACCGAGGGCCCGAAGCTCGCCATGGCGCTGGAGCAGCATGTCAAGGAATACGAAGTGGATATCATGAACCTGCAACGTGCCGAGGCGCTGATCCCCGGCGAGGGCATGCACCAGGTGCGCCTTGCCAGTGGCGCCACCCTCAAGGCCAGGACCGTGGTGCTTGCCACCGGCGCGCGCTGGCGCGAAATGAATGTGCCGGGCGAGCAGGAATACCGGGGCAAGGGCGTGGCCTACTGCCCGCACTGCGACGGCCCGTTATTCAAGGGCAAGCGCGTGGCGGTGGTCGGCGGCGGCAACTCGGGCGTCGAGGCGGCGATTGATCTTGCGGGCATCGTGGCGCATGTCACCGTGCTCGAGTTCAACGACAAACTGCGCGCCGACGCGGTGCTGCAGAACAAGCTGAACAGCCTGCCCAATGTCACGGTGATCAGGAACGCCCTGACCAGCGAAGTTACCGGCGATGGCAACAAGCTCAATGGCCTGGTCTATACTGACCGGGTCAGCAAGGAAAGCCATCGCATTGAGCTTGAAGGTGTCTTCGTGCAGATCGGACTCTTGCCGAACACCGACTGGCTCAAGGGAACGCTCGATCTCTCCAGGTTTGGCGAGATTGAGGTTGATGCGCGCTGCCAGACTTCGCTGCCCGGTGTCTTTGCAGCAGGCGACGCGACCACTGTGCCCTACAAGCAGATCATCATCGCCATGGGCGAGGGCGCCAAGGCCAGTCTGTCGGCTTTTGACCACCTGATCCGCACCTAGGCACACCGTAGTTATTGACCTGGCCCTTAATGTCAGGGGATGTAGGAGGCCCGCCCCGGGCCGATCCAAGCGGCCAATCGCGGCGAGGGCGCCGCTCCTACCCGTGAATTTGGCGGCCAGGTTAATCAGCAATTTATGTGTTTTATTCTGACCAGGAGGACTGAATCATGGCTACCAAGAAAATCAAGACCCCTTCCATCGACATCGGCATCAATGCCGCCGACCGGGAGAAGATTGTGCGCGGCCTGTCGGTGCTGCTTGCCGACAGCTATACGCTTTACCTGATGACCCATAATTTCCACTGGAACGTGACCGGCCCGCAATTCAACAGCCTGCACCTGATGTTCATGGCGCAATACACGGAACAGTGGAATGCCCTTGACCTGATCGCCGAGCGCATCCGCGCGCTGGGACATCCCGCGCCCGGTACCTACAAGGAATTCGTCAAGCTGGCGTCGATCAGGGAAGTGGAGGGCGTACCCAGGGCCGACGACATGATTCGCCATCTGGTCGCGGCACAGGAAGCGACCGCGCGAACCGCACGCAAGATTTTCCCCGTGGTAAGCGCCGCCGATGACCAGCCGACGGCGGATCTGTTGACACAGCGCCTCGAAGTGCATGAAAAAACGGCGTGGATGCTGCGCAGCCTGCTCGAAGATTAAGCCGGTTTTTTACGCGCCACCAGGTCCACCAGCGCCGACATGCCGCTGTGGCCTGGGCCCTCGCTGATTTCCATATCGTGTTCGCGCAATTGCAGGATTTCCATGGCGCCAAAATCACGCCGCAGATCTTCTGCCGTATACAGGTTGTCGATATTGGAAGGGCCGCCGGTCCTGTATTCGAGCTGTTTCGGCGTATAGCCCTGCAGCAGCAGCAAGCCGCCCGGTTTGAGCGCCTGCTGGATGGCGCGATGCAGGGCAGGGCGCTCCTGCGATGAGGCGAACTGGATGAAAATCGCCACGATCACGTCGAAACGTTTTTCACCCCAGTCCCAGGTGTGCACATCGACCAGTTCAGTCTTAAGCGACACGCCGCGGGAAGCTGCCAGACGGCGTGATTTCTCCAGCGCCTGCTCGGAAAAATCCACCGCCAGCACATCCAGCCCCTGCTCCGCCAGCCACACGCCATTGCGCCCCTCGCCATCGGCTACCGAGAGGACGGACTGCTCCGCCCGTAGCAGATGTTTTTGGGAAGCCAGGAAGGCGTTCGGCTCGGTGCCGTAGAAATACTCGGCACCGCCGAAGCGTTCGTTCCACAGCGCTTTCATGAATTACTTCTTGGCAGCTGGCTTTCCGGCTAGGAGTTGTTCCAGTTTTGCAGCCGGGATCATGCCGGGAACACGGCGTCCGTCGGCAAAAATGATGGTAGGCGTGCCCTGAACTCCCAGCTTCTGTCCCAGCTGGACGGTTTTGGCCACCGGGTTGTCGCAGCTGCCGTCGTTCTTGGGCAGCGTACCTTTCAACATCCAGTCATCCCATGCCTTGACCTTGTCGGGCGAGCACCAGATCTGCCTGGATTTCTTGCCTGCATCGGGGTGCAGCTGTTCAAGCGGCATGAGAAAATTGTAAACCGTGATGTCGGTCACATTGACCAGTTCCTGCTCGAATTTCTTGCAATAGGGGCAATCCGCGTCGGAAAACACCGCAATCTTGCGGCTGCCGTTGCCTTTCACCACCTTGATGGCGTCGCCCAGCGGCAGGGTGTCGAATTTGACCGCAGTCAGCTTCTGCATGCGTTCTTCGGTCAGATTTTTCTGCGCATCAAGGTCGAGCACCGCGCCCATGAAGACATATTTTGCCTTGTCGTCGGAATAGATCAGTTGCGGGCCGTCCACCAGCACCTCATACAAACCGGCGTAAGGCGTCTTGGTCACGCTTTGCACCTTGGCGCCGGGAAATTTGGCCTCGATGTTTTTCTTGATGGCGGCGTCATCGGCGTGCGCGGTGGCTGCAGCAAGACCGAACAGCAGGGGGAGGGCAAAGCGGTGGAGAGAAAGCATGAGGTTTCCTGAGATAGAGATTGAAATGATAAAGACTGCCGGAGTTTACCCGAGTTCCCCGATGGCATGGCGCATGAGCCGGTTTTTCAGCCCGCCGAGGTGATTGGTCAAGCTCAGGCCGGTGTTGCGTAGCGTCCGCAGCAGCGGGTCCGGGTTGTTGAAAAGTTTCTGCAAACCATCGGTGACCAGCTGCATGGCCAGGATATCCTCCTTGCGCGCGCGCTCGTAGCGGCGCAGCAGGAGATGGTCGCCGCAGTCGCGCTGCGGCTCCCTTTGCAGCAGCACCCGGGCGAGTTGCTGCGCATCCTGAAAACCCAGGTTGACGCCCTGCCCGGCCAGCGGATGGACGTTGTGCGCGGCATCGCCGATCAGTGCCACGCGCGGCTTGACCAGTTGTTCAAGATTGAGCAGGCGCAGCGAAAAGGCGGCGGGCGGGGTGATCAGGCGCAGCTGGCCGAGGGTGTTCCTGCCTGCTTCCTGCACGCGGCGGCAGAACTCGTCCGGCGGCAGCGCCATCAGCTCCTGCGACAGGGCATCGAAGGCCGACCAGACAATGGAGATGCGGTTGCCGGGCAGCGGCAGGCAGGCGAGGATGCCGTCCTCCCTGAACCACTGGTAAGCGCAGTTGCGGTGCGGCTTTTCCGTTGCGAAATTGGCCACCACGCCATCCTGCCCATAGGCGCGCGGACTGGCTTCGATGCCGGCGTTAGCGCGCACCCAGGAGTCGCGCCCGTCGGCGCCGACGATCAGTTTGGCATGCAGCGTGCGGCCATCCTGCAAGGTGAGCATGGCGGCGTCCTCGCTCACATCCAGCGCAGCGCAGGCGGCGGGGCAGAAAATCTCCACATTGGACTGTTCCTGCAATGCCCGCCACAAGCCGTCCTGCATCAGGCGGCTCTCGGCGATGAAGGCCAGCTCTTCCACCCCGGCCTGGTAGGCGCTGAAATCCAGCTTTGCGGCCGCATCATCGCCCCAGATGTGCATCTCGTGCACCGGCGCGATGCGGCTCTGGTCCAGGCTGCTCCATACTCCGCCCTGGTCGAGGAAGCGTGCATTGGCGGGGTTGATGGCATAGATGCGATTGTCCCAGCTTTCGTCCTGGGGAAGGGCCGCCGGGGCGCGGCCCTCGATCAGGGCGATACGCAGGCCGCTGTCTTTCAGCGCCACGGCCAGGGAAGCGCCCACCAGGCCCGCGCCAACGATAATGACATCAAAATCCATCAGCCTTTTGCTCCAAAAATCATCTTGCGCGCCACCAGGCGCTTCGCCGCCGGCAGCAGATCCAGCGCCGCCAGGCCCAGGCCGCGGCCGATATTGATGCCATGGTAGTCATTGGAAAACACCCGTATCAAGGCATCGGTAAACAGGATGCTGCCCGTCGTATCCGGGCCGCGGCCTTCGCGGTAGCGCGCCAGCATCGCGGCATTGCCGATTTCAGCGCGCGGCACGCGCATGATGGCTTCGCCCAGCTCCCAGGCATCGCGCAAGCCCAGGTTGAATCCCTGCCCCGCCACTGGATGCATGGTCTGCGCCGCATTGCCGATCAGGGCCATGCGCTGCGCCGTGACCGGGCGGGCATATTTCAAACTCAAGGGAAAACTGGCGCGCCGCCCGGCGCTGGTGAAGGCGCCGAGGCGGTCGCCGAAGCGTTCGTGGAGCTTGGCCAGGAAAGCCGGATCATCGAGCTGGAGCAGGGCCTCGGCCTCTTCCGGCACGGCCGTCCATACCAGGTCAAAACCCTCGCCCGAAGGCAGCAGCGCCAGCGGCCCGTAAGGCGTAAAGCGCTCGTAAGCGGTATTGCGGTGCGGCAGCGCGGTGGTGACGTGGCAGATCACCGCTGTCTGGCCGTAATCCACCACCTGCCGTTCCACGCCATGCACCTGGGCCAGGCTGCGCCCGCCGTCGGCCAGCACCAGCAGACTGGCGGTCACTTCGTGCTGCTGGCCGGCGTGGCTGAATTCGGCCAGCGCGAAGCCCGGCGTGCTCTTCACCGCATGCACCGTGGCGCCGGTCAGGTAATGTGCGCTGTTTGCCGCCAGGGCCTGGCGCAGCGCCATGCTCAGGGCGGAATAATTGACCATATGGCCGAGGGCGGGCAGGCCGCATTCCGATGCCTGCAGCACGGCACGCCCGAAGCCGCCGCGCTGGGAAATATGGATGGTCTCAATCGGGGAGGGCGCCTCGATGGCGCCCCACACTCCCAGGCGCTGCAGCAGAATTTTTGCACCCTGCGACAAGGCCAGGGCGCGCGGGTCGGCGGGACGGGAAAAATCGCTATTGGCTTCCAGCACCATCACCGCCAGGCCGCTGTCTTTCAGCGCCAGCGCCAGCGCTCCTCCCGCCGGGCCGCCACCGGCAATGAGCACGTCTACGTGATTTGGAATTGTCATTGCGAGGAGGCGCCAGCCGACGAAGCAATCTCGTTTTTCTCCAGGCACACAAGAAGCGAGATTGCTTCGCTACGCTCGCAATGACAGGCATTAAATATCATCATACAAATCTTTCCAGTCCGGGTTGAAATCCTTGATCAAATCCAGCTTGTCCTGCCTCGAACCACCCTTGATCTGCTTTTCGCGGCTGATCGCACCGTAAGCTTCCTCTCCGACTTCAAAATATACCAGCTTATGCACGCGGTAGCGTTTAGTGAAGCCTTCATGAACATCCGTTTTATGCTCATACACCCTGCGTTTCAGATCATTGGTAACGCCGGTGTAAAGCACTTTGTTGTTTTTATTGGTGAGAATGTAAACAAAGAACTGGCGCGGCACTCTCCCCACTCCGCCGTCATTGCGAGGAGCAAAGCGACGAAGCAATCTCGTTCTTCGGCCGCAGAGAAAAACAGGATTGCTTCGTCACTGCGTTCCTCGCAATGACATTAGAGCCTCGATCTCCGCGACAGTCTTGGGCGCGCCGTGGGTCAGCACCTCGCAGCCCTGCTCGGTCACCACCACATCGTCCTCGATGCGGATACCGATATTCCAGAAGCGCTCCGGCACGTCGTCAGCAGGGCGGATGTAGCAGCCCGGCTCCACCGTCAGCGCCATGCCCGGTTGCAGCAGACGCCACTCGCCGCCCTGCTTGTATTCGCCCACGTCGTGCACGTCCATGCCCAGCCAGTGGCCGGTGCGGTGCATGTAGAAGCGCTTGTAGCTTTCCTGCTCCAGCACCTCGGCCAGCGTGCCCTGGCACAGGCCCAGGTCGATGAAGCCCTGCGCCAGCACTTTCACTGCGGCATCGTGCGGCGCATTCCAGTGGCTGCCGGGGCGGACCTGCTCGATGGCCGCGGCCTGCGCCGCCAGCACCAGTTCATACACCGTTTTCTGCGCGGCACTGAATTTGCCGTTGACCGGGAAAGTGCGGGTGATGTCGGCGGCGTAACCATCCAGCTCGCAGCCGGCGTCGATCAGCAGCAGTTCGCCACTTTTAAGCGGGGCATCGTTGAACACGTAATGCAGCACGCAGGCATTCGCCCCGCCCGCCACGATCGAGCTGTAGGCCGGCGCCTGCGCGCCGTGGCGGCGGAACTCGTGCAGCAGTTCAGCCTCGATCTCGAATTCGCTGCGCCCTGGCCGGGTCTGGCGCATGGCACGCACATGGGCCGCGGCGGAAATCTCTGCGGCGCGGCGCATGGTGGCAATCTCTGCGGCATCCTTGATCAGGCGCATCTCGTCCAGAACAGCGCGCACGTCCAGGATCGCCCCTGGCGCGCTGATGCCGCTCCTGACCTGCTCGCGCACGCTGTTCAGCCAGCCCACGGCGCGGGCGTCCCAGGCGCTGTCGGCGCCAAGGTGGAAATGCAGGCTGGGCTGATCGGCCAGCAGTTTGGGCAGCATTTCGTCCAGCTGGGCAATGGGGTAAGCCTCGTCGAAACCGAAAGCCTCTTTCGCGCCTTCCGGGCCATGGCGGAAACCATCCCAGATCTCGCGTTCCAGGTTCTTTTCACGGCAAAACAGGATGCTTTTAACTTTTCCATCGCGTAGCGGTGGCACTGCATCCCCCTCGCCCGCAGGCGGGAGAGGGCTAGGGGAGAGGGCAACACCCGCTACCAGCACCAGCACGGCTTCCGGTTCGACAAACCCGGTCAGGTAATGAAAATAGCTGTCGAAGCGGTAGGGATAGTGGCTGTCGCGGTTGCGCGGCCGCTCCGGCGCGGTGGGAATGACGGCGACACCGCCGCCCATGGCAGAGGCAAGCCGGATGCGACGTTGCTGGTATAATTGGAAATTATGCATGAACTGAAATGGAGAGAATTCTCATGATTATTCAGGATTTACCCGGCAAAAGCAAAATGGCGGTGGCCTGGCAGGCGGGCTTCCTGATTTTCTCCGCGGCGGCGCTCCTGCTCTCCGGCTGCTCTTCCGTCGCGCCGCGCAGCGAACGCGCCGCATCCGCCCCGGTTGCCAGCAAGCCCGCCAAGGGCGGCGGCTATTACCTCGATGACGGCCCCGGTGACAACCCGCCCGCCAATCTCGACGCCATTCCTGATGCCGAACCCAGGGCCGAAGCGCTGCACAAATTCGCCAACCGGCCCTACACCGTGCTGGGCCAGAGCTATACCCCCGCCACCCGGCTAGCCCCTTACAAGGTGCGTGGCATCGCCTCGTGGTACGGGCGGCGCTACCACGGCCAGAAAACCGCGACCGGCGAAACCTACGACATGTACGCCATGAGCGCCGCGCATCCCACCTTGCCGATTCCGAGCTTCGCCCGCGTGACCAACACCGGCAACGGCAAATCGGTGATCGTGCGCGTCAACGACCGTGGCCCGTTCCTCAGCAGCCGGCTGATCGATCTTTCCTACACCGCCGCCTACAAATTGGGCGTGCTCAATGGCGGCACCAACAAGGTTGAAGTGGAAAGCATTGATCCATCCGATTCTCAACTCGCCGCCGCGCAGCCTCAGCCGCAACCCATACAAGCCACGCCGCTTGCTGTAGCGCTTCCAGCAACGCCCATCGCCGCCACCCCGGAAGCCACCCCGCCCGTCAGCGGCGGCGACGGCAACGTATTCCTGCAACTGGGCGCATTCAGTTCGCGTGACAACGCCGAGAATTTCAGCAACCGCATGAAGCTGAGCCTCGGTGCCATGGTGGAAAAACTGCACATCAGCGGCAGCGGCGGAATGTTCCGCGTGCGCCTCGGCCCTTACGCCAGCCGCGGCGAAGCAGGTCAGGCGGCTTCGCAGATCAGCCAGGCGGCGAATATTTCTCCCGTCATTGCGCGTTAGCTGGAGCCCGTATGACGGCCCCTGCTGAGCGCAAAACAACGACACCATGCACAACTTAAACGCCATGATGGGCGCGGCATGAGTTACCAGCCGCCCTTTACCATCACCCCGGCGATTTTGCAGCAGGCGGCCGATATCTGCGAGTTGCTGGGCAGGTGGTCGGTAACGGCCGATGCCGCGCTGTCTCCCCGCTTGCGCCGCGACAACCGCATCCGCACGATTCAGGCCTCCCTCGCCATCGAGAACAACACGCTCAGCCTGGAGCAGGTGACGGCTGTGATTGAAGGCAAGCGCGTGCTGGGCTTGCCGCGCGAAATCCAGGAAGTGCGCAACGCCTTCACGGCTTACGAACATCTTGTGGACTGGCGGGCCGACCGGATTGATGATCTGCTAGCCGCGCACGGGAAGCTGATGGCGGGGCTGACCGACGATGCCGGCGTCTTTCGCGCGGGTGGCGTGGGCATTTATCGCGGCCGGGAGCTGGCGCACATGGCGCCGCCGCCGGGCCGCGTGCCGCACCTGATGGCGGATTTGCTTGCCTGGGTGGCGCGCGCCGACGTTCACCCCCTGATTGCCAGCTGCGTCTTCCATTACGAATTCGAGTTCATCCATCCCTTTTCCGATGGCAACGGGCGTATGGGGCGGCTGTGGCAAACCTTGATCCTGAGCGAATGGCAAGCCCTGCTGGCCTATCTGCCGGTCGAGACCGTGATACGCGACCGGCAGGCGGATTATTATCGCGCCCTGGGCGAGGCCGATGCGGCCGCCGACGCCACGCCATTTGTGGCTTTCATGCTGCAAGCCTTGCTCGCGGCGATGCGCGAGGCCGTGACGCAAGCAGGTTCGGAGAAAAGTTCGGAGAAAAGTTCGGAGAAAATCCTCGCCTGCCTGCGCCAAACGCCAGGCATGTCAGCCCGGGACATCGCCATGAAGCTGGATCTGAGCCCGCGCGCGGTGGAAAAACAGATTGCCGCGCTCAAGCAATCCGGCCGCCTGCGCCGGGTCGGGGCGGCCAAGGGCGGATATTGGGAAGTGTTGTGAACCCGGACGCCGGATGGTGGTCTGCTATAATTCCGCTTCCCCGAATCCAGGAAACCCCATGAAACATCTGCTGTTGCTGTTCACCCTTTTCTTTTCCTTCAATGCCGTGGCCGAACAGGTCCTGCCGCTCCCGCCCGCGCCG
>Ga0172380_10002392_pt1 | contig 28968 bp, 28 predicted proteins | sample Leawe162metaG_FD_119747 | JGI IMG/M metagenome (GOLD analysis project Ga0172380, IMG submission 119747) | Leachate microbial communities from a municipal landfill in Southern Ontario, Canada - Leachate well 162 metaG | ecosystem: Engineered > Solid waste > Landfill > Unclassified | place... | reverse complement strand
GTGCCGGGAGCTAAACTGCCGACGGCAATCCTTGCACCGCATAAGGTGTCGGGTCTTAATCTCTCCGATTCTCATACCGCCGCAATGAACGCACACGGGGGGATTACCTGCCCAGCGAATTTCTCGCATATAATTTTCGCAAACTTCCAAATCGGAAAAGTAGCGGACGGCATCAAGCAAGGTTTTTGGCAGAGTAGTCATTGTGTAATCTCCGAAAAAATCCAGCCCCCGCCGACGCGGCAAGGGGCTGGACTAAAAAATCAAATCTAAGAACAGCGATTCGCTGGCATACCTTCTATCTGGGCAGCTACTTCCTTTTCGAGTTTTTCATTCATCGCGCGCCGGAGCGTAATGAATCTGACATCATTCACCGGCTGGGGAATAGCTATCATTACATCCCGCAGGTCTGCTGTCGTGAATTCGCCGGCATTCCAGCGAGCCGCCTGTGCTTCTGTCATTTCCGTGCAGAGTCCACCAATTTCGTAATTTCTTTTTACGGTTTTTGTTTTTCCTGCGTCCATTTTCAATCTCCTATTTCAATCTCCTATTAGGCCCCCGCCAGCCGCGTGTTAAGAGCTTTGCGAGAACTTAACAGCACGGCCAGCGAGAGCGGTTCAATCGTTTTGTTTTTTGGAAGCCGCAAAGCTTTTTGACTTTTCAATTTGTGCTACTTATTACATCGACCAGCATAACAGATAACCTTAATCTGTCTATGAAAATCCGGTGTACCCGTAGAAGATTGTTATAAGTAGTTATTCAATAAGGGGTTACGATAGACGTTTTTTGCTAATACAAGGATAAGTGTTACTAATATACCTTTGGGAATAAAAAACAAGGGCAAAACTGTGTATTAGATTTCTTAATGTCACTATTAGAATATCTTATAATGTATATTACCTAAGTTATCTTTGTGTAGGTATTTGATTGCAAAAACGCCGTTCCCGGGCGTTAAAACCGCTATATAAGTAAAACTTATTGACATATTAGCAGAATAAGATTGACAGTTTTTTGGGCTTCGTTATAATATGCTTCCAAGGGAGGGTTAAGTGAAATTCTATTATTATATTCAGGTGTGACGCCCAGTGCGCGCGCAATCGTGACGCTCGAGAGGTTAATCAGTCACAAAAGCACCATCATAAGAAAATCTTATTAAATTATAAGTTTTCTCTTGCAATCCTGTTTATTGAGCCGATAATGCGGTTGTTTAGTTTAACGTCTGCAATAAAAAAATGGATTTTGACGATTGTATGACGAACATTGTAACGGTTGTGACGTATTTGTCAATTGACCTGGTTTATACTTTTGCGTTTTTTTGCTATTTTAAGGCGTATTTGATGGCTCGTTCGGCTGTAAGTTTAACAGTTAATCGCCCGTCAATTGCGGTCCGGCCAATCAAAAAACATCTCGAAATAGGCAGTCAATCATTTTGCACGGGGCTAAGCTCCTGCGAATGCGAATTACATAAAAAACAAAGGTCTAAGGGCGGAGTGTGTGAAACATACCGCGAGAATAAATACAAGTCAAACCCGGTGGGGGTGAATTATGGTTAAGTTGAGGATCAAAGACAAAGCACTTGCCGGAAACCCCAAAGTCAAAAGGTGGCTAAAATCCTGTGAACGGGCCATAAACAGGAATACAAATATTGATGCGCCAAATATGACACCAAAAAGCAAAAGAGATATTGCCAACTGGCTCCGAAAGCAAGCCAAAGCGTTAATCAAAGACGGGAATCTTTACTCCCCAAAGTGCATAAGTCGTTATTTATACGAGTGTTAAATGACCGGAAAACAAAACGCGTTTGTGATTGAATATCTTAAAGACCTGAACGCTACGCAAGCAGCGATAAGGGCGGGGTATAGTGATAAATCGGCTATGGCTCAAGGTTGCCAATTACTAAATCACGCTAAAGTTAAAGAAGCGATATTTGAATTACAGAAAGCATCGGCTGTTGCTCAGGGGATAACCAAAGAGAGAATCGAAAAAGAATGGTCTTGTATTGGCTTTCTTGACCCTGCCGATTGTTTTGATGAAAACGGGGCATTGTTAGATATTAAGAAAATGCCCGAAAAAACAAGGCGGGCAATATCGAGCATTGAAGTAACGACTAAGACATACGGGCAGGGTGAAAAGGAGACCACAGAGGAAACAAAGAAAATCCGGTTCTGGAATAAGAATGAGTCGTTGACGGAAATGGGCAAGATAATCGGTGTTTACGTCGAGGATAACAAGCAAAAAACAGACGGTATCAAAGAGTTATTGGGGCTGATTGATGGCCGAAGTAAAGGTTTGCCAGATAGCCGAGAAGCAGAAAATAGTTGACAAATTAGGCAATCGTTTCTGGCGACTGAACAATCTGTATTGGATTTTGGACGAGCAGGGCAATAAGATTAAGTTCAAGCTTAATGCCGTGCAATATACCCTTTATACCGCTATGTGGTGGCTCAATATCGTTCTTAAAAGCAGACAGCACGGGATTACCACGTTTGTTTGTATCTATTTTCTGGACGCCTGTTTATTCAATTCCAATACTCGCGCGGGCATTATTGCTCACCGGATGGATGATGCGAAAAGGATTTTCAGGGATAAGGTCAAATTTGCGTACGACAGTTTACCAGAGGTCATTAAGCAGGCCCGGAAGCTCACAAAGGATGATGCTTGCGAATTGATGCTGGACAACAACAGTTCGATTTATGTTTCCGTCTCGATGCGTTCCGGCACATTACAATATCTGCATATCTCGGAATATGGTTACGTCTGTGCCAATTCACCTGGCAAGGCCAAAGAAATTAAATCGGGCGCATTGGAAACAGTTCACGCCGGGGGGCAGATTATCATCGAGTCAACGGCGGAGGGTATGGGTAATGATTTCCATAGAATGTGCGAAGATGCTCTGAAGCTAAGACAATCGGGCAAAGAATTAACCACGATGGATTACAGATTCCATTTTTTCCCGTGGTATTTGAAACCGGAAAATGTTCTGTCTGAGATTAGTGCAACGTCCACGATTAGCCAGAAGTTACTCGATTATTTCGCAAAGATAGAGGCGGTTACAGGCGACAAGATAGATTTACCGCACCGGCTCTGGTATGCGAAGAAAAAAGCTGTGCTGCATAGCGATATGTTCAAAGAGCATCCTTCGACGCCAGAGGAATCGTTTATGGCGAGCTTAGAGGGTGCGTATGTTGGCCACGAGATGATTAAGGCCAAAGAGGATAATCGTATAGGGTTCTTCCCCTACGATAAGACGTTTAAGGTTTTCACGTTTTGGGATATTGGCTCGATACATACCGCTATTTGGTTCTGGCAATTCATACGCGGAGAGATACGCTGCCTTGAAACATATTACGATAATACGGGCATGGGGTTGGCTGAATTGATTAAGTACGCACAGGAGCGGCCTTACGTCTATGCTGGCGAGAATTGGTGTGGTTGGGACTTAGACGATAAGTCTGGTAGCAATAGAAAAAATCCCGTCTCCGGCAATATGATTAAAGATGAGGCGGAATCTTTGGGCTGGAAGTTCACACCATTGCCCAAATACCCGTTCAAAGACCGAATAGCCGCTATGCGCAACGTCTTAGAGTTGTGCCGATTTAACCAATCAGGGACAGAGATAGGCGTATCTGCGTTGTTCAATTACCGCCAGAGTAAAAATGAAGCGTTGTCCACAGAAGATAGGACGGTATTCAACAAAGACCCGGAGCCGGGACCAGAGTGTCATATTGCAGATGCCTTTGGTCACGGAGCTTTGGCTTATTTTTACCATATAAAACTTGACGGCCTTATTGCGGGGCATATGAAGTCGCTAAAAAGAATCTATCACCCTGAATTAAGGCAAGATAGAGTAGATTTACTGGAGGTTGCATAATGAATAAGCCGAAAACGCCTTCTTTGCCTACTCCAGGGCCAATGCCTGTTATGGAGACGTTAGAGAAGGGCAGGATGGGCTTAGAGGACGAGACGAAGCGGTTGCAGAGATTAGCCGTGGCGTCAAAGACGGATTTTACCGGCGGTATGTTTATGAGGCCTTTGAATACAGGGTTAAAGACGGCGTTAGGGGGTTGGAAATGATACACGTCGTTCAATGCTCTTGCGGTTTAACTTCTGGGGTTACGCTTGATTGCGAGCCGGGACAGGAGCAGTTGTGTCGCAAGTGCGGCGCGGTGCTGGACATTAGTAAGGCAGAGCCGTTGAAGTTGCCGCAGGACGCGCCGAAAGAGCTTGATTTGCTTGAGGTAGGATAAATGGAAATAATAGAATATGAATACAAAAACACAGAGGGCGAAGTAATATCTCGTCGTTTCAAGTGTCGCGGGCAAGGAAGTTCCATCACTTATGTGAAATACTTTTTTGTTATCCCCGACGCCGAACGCTTATCTATGGATATGATATGAGTTACGCTTTCAAAGGTAAATCCGATGAACAGATAACCAAGTTTTTACTTGGAAATCACGGGCAGTTAGAGTCCCGGCGTAAGCAGTTTGAGCCGTTGTGGGAGTTGGAAAACAAGATATTCAGGCCCAGACGTGCTGATTTCTTGGGTGGGCCAGAATCAGATGGCAAGCAATATGGGGCGAAGATTTACGATGGTTATCCGCAAAACGTGATGCTTAAATTCTGTGTTGGGTTCCTGAGTTATCTAATCAGCCGGCGGACGCCGTTCCTTCAATTTGTGGTTGAAGATAACTCGCTGATGGACAACGACGATGTCAAGAAGTATTTGCAGGCGTGTACCGAACAGATTACGTTTGGTATCAATAAATCATCGGCTTTCACGGCGTTAAAGCAGTTTATGCCCGATTATGCCACTACCGGCACGGCTGTTATCATAAGCGAGAAGGATTACAAGCGAGACAGGATTTCATTTGTTACCAGACACCCAAAGCGTAATTACATAGCCGACGACAGGTTCGGCAAGCCGGAGGTTTATCATTCGCCCATTTCAATTACCGCATCTATGGCTATTGAGATGTTCGGCGAAGATGAACTACCGCAGGAGATAATCAAGGCCAGCGAGCGCAATCCGTTCCAGAAATACGACTTTATCTACTGTGTTTACCCGAATGACGGCTACGTCGAAGGCGCATTAGACAAGAACAGGCAGCGATACAAAGAGTTTTATTTGTATCAGGGCGGTTCTAAAGAATCGAAGATAGTTTATTCAGGTGGGCGCAAGAGTTTCCCGATTATCGGTCGAATGGGCAAGGATGAAGAGTGCGAATATGGTATGTCTTTAGCCGCCGACGCCTTAACTGAAGCGCTGTTTAGTAATAAATTAGGCGAAAAGAAACTTATTGCTGCTCATAAGGCAGTTGAGCCGCCTATGCTGGTTCACGGCGAGTTAAGAGGCGAATTGCATACAGGCGCGAACGGCCGGACTTACACCTCTGATATGGCGTCAAAGATTGCCAGACCTTTGATTGAGAATATCAACTGGCCATTAGCCGAGAACGAACAGGAATTGCTGCACAAGAGCATCGACGATAAGTTTTATGTCCGGCTGTTCAATCTGTTCGCAGGTCGCGAAGGCCCGCAGATTACGATGTATGAAGCCCAGAGAATGATAGGCGAGCAGGCGTCCTTATTGGCTACTGTACTCGATGATTTCGAGCCGGACGTTCTGGATAACATGGTCGATGTTGTTTGGGATAACGAAACCGAAGCTGGGCGTATGCCAGAGGCACCGGACATTCTATTTGGCGATTCTGGTATCGCTGATGTCAAGACGAAGTACACGGGCCGTCTGGCGCAATTACAACGGTCCATTACAAGCCAGGATTCGTTTGTCAATGCTTTAGGTATCCTGAAAGAGATTGCAGGCATATTCGGCCCACAGGCGTTAATGAAGGTCAAGGTTGAATCGTTTATGGAGGATTTGTTAATCCCGATAGGCGTTCCGCAAAAGGATTTATTGACCGATGATGAGTTTGCAAAGGTGCAGTCAATGGCAATGGCCCAGCAGAGGCAACAGGAGCAGGCGCAGATGATGTTAGAAGGGGCAAAAGCCGTGCCGTCGCTACAGAAAACCACAGAAAAAGGGAGTCCATTAGAGGCGATTACAAATGCCGCGTAAAAGCAAAAGAGCCATAAATTTGTGTGCCAATAACACCTTAGATTTGGGGTATATAGACGGCAAAAAGGGCCGTGATATGATTTGGTGTATTGATGGGAAAACCAGAAAGTTGCCCAGAAAGGTTACCAAAAAGTACGCGTACATACAGGTCGTTCCGAAAGAACAGAAAAATGGGTCATACAAGGTGTCTTTAGTTGGCCACAGTGGCAAAAAGAGACACAAAATAATAGCGAGCGTAATAACCAAACCAGCTTACTTTCATGGAGAACAAAAATGGCAAAGTCAATACCAACACTAAATGAAATCGAAACAGACAAACTCCAGAAGGAGCTTGACGGCCTGAAAGTCGCGTGTTTGACGCCGACAGGCAAGCCGAAGAAATCAGCTACGCCGCAAGAGCTTGCGCGGATACTCGAACTCCGTAAGCAGTTGGGTGAAACGCTCGATGCTAATGAGATTCTCGAACAGGACAAATCAGACCTCGACCCCGCCGAGGAATTAGCCCTTGAAAAGGCGTTGCGCAAGTACGTTAAGCGTAAGGGCGGTTTCAGATTCGGCATATCCGACACAGACAAGGCGTTAGCTGAGAGGATTATGAAGTCGCTTGGCCGCACAGAGCCGAAATGGGACGGTAATATCTATCCCGAAATCGTATCAATCAGCCAGATAACAAAGAGTAAAAAAGAAAAGGCAATGAAGTAATGAAGGGGCAACTACTGAATATTCTCAATGACGCTAAATACGACATAAGCAAAGCCGTGTTGATGGCGTCTGATAAGGTTGCGGCGGAAATTACAAAGGTTGTTCGTAAACAATCCGGTGGTAAATTGAAATGGCGAAGGATTAAATGACTAACTGGTGGGAACATATCGAGGACGGCGACGCACAGGCGAGGCAACTGGCCTTCTTTAATACCCTTTGCAGGGGCGAAGGTAAAAGGGTGTTTGCGTGGCTAAGAAACTACCCGACACTGAAAGAGGGATTGCCCCCGGAAGCGAGGTTGGCGATTCTTGATATGATTTCGCAGATAAGGGCGTTTTGTGGAATAACAGATATTGAGGCGGTGATAGACGCGGAAGCGAAGATAGCGTCTAAATACGAACCGCCTAAACCGGAACAGAAAACAGATTTACTGGAACTGGGATGATGTCACAAGAAGGAATTGCGGGATTAGTGAAGGTTGTAGGCAAAAGGGTTGCAAAAATAGTCCCTTACGGAAAACGAATGGCTGTACTTTTTGACGACGGGATTACCTATCTTTGGTTTACTCCACAAGATGATGAGTACCACGACGCAGACCCGGACGCAAAGGTGGTTTGGGTTGCTCAAAACAAAATAGAATGGAACGATTTAATGAATTGGAAAGGGAAATAGTAATGGTTGATTTTGCACAGGCAATAGACCCGGCAACGGGCGGATTTACTGAAACGTTCAGGGGTGCATTACCTGAGATATTAGGCGACGCCTATTACAACGACCCTGACACAAAGCAGGAGCCGACAAAAGCGTTCGACGATATTAAGGATTTACCCGGCCTAATGAAGGTAACGCTGGATTCAAGGCGGGCATTAAGCAAAAAAATGGAGAACGTAATCCAGCGTCCTGGCAAAGACGCCAAGCCAGAGGAGATTCAGGCGTATCAGAAACAGCTCGCCAAAGAGTTAGGCGCACCTGATAAGCCGGAGGACTACGAATTTACCAGACCGCAAATGCCGGACGGCGTTCCATACGACGAAGACCTTGAAAAGACAATGCGGCAGATGTTCGCTGAGGCCGGAGTGCCTAAAGCCACTGCCAAAGCAATTTACGACGGTTACAACAAGATGCAGCTCGAGAAGATAAACAAAATCATTCAGGCCGAACAGGTCAAGTATGACACGGAGGTTAAGGAGCTGCAAAACGACTGGCAGGGCGATAAAATGCTGGTCAATGGCCGGGTGGCTTTGCAGGCGTTGCTTTCATTCGCTGACCCAGATACGAAGAAACTACTTGCCGATTCAAAGCTATCCGAACACGTCAACGACCCTACGGCGTGGCGTAAATTCGGGGTTTCGCCTTATCAGCTTAGGATATGGCACCGAATCGGGGAGAAGATGGGAACTGCGCCGATCGTTCCCGGTTCTGATGTCCCGGGCGCAAAAACGGCAGACGAAAGAATTGGTGGTAGATACAAAAGGTAAGCCGGATTACCTGAAAAGGCCCGGCGTTCTTTGATATAGAAAATGGTTCAGATTACTACCCTACGGGGTGGCCTGATGCTTACCGTCAAAGTGGCGGCGGCGTAACGAGCCGTGAAGCGTTAGGTGGGCCTGCTATGCAGATTACTCACCGTTAAGAACAGTAACATTGTTTTTTTAACAGGAGTAATGTGTATGGCTACTGTATCAGCAGCGGAGCGATTGAATCTTGCAGAAATTGCAAGACGCGAAGCTCCAGAAGGCGGGATTGCCGACATCATCGACATAATCTCGCTTGAGTGCCCCCTTGTGACAGATTTGTATCCTGAGATGTGCAATCAGGGTACGGCGCACGAATCGACAAGAATCAAGTTTAGGCCCGGATTCTCCCTGAGGGGCTATAATCAGGGCGTATCCACAGGCGCGGCAGGCACAGAGGTTGTAACTGAGCCGACGTGTATGGCTGCGGCAATCTCGAAACCCGATGTTAAGCTGCTCCAGCACGCGGCGGGCGGTGAGGCCGCACAGAGATTGCTTGAAGATAAGCAATTCCTGATTGGCGGCGGCGAGGATTTGTCGGACTGGCTTTGGAACGGCGACAGGTCGTCTGACCCAAGAGCCGTGAACGGCATATTCACCCGTTCCGACTACAACGACCTCGACAGCGACCAAGTGTTCGATAACGCTGCGGGAAACTGCGCCGACGACGACGTTTTTTCCTCGATAGTGATTATCCAGCACGGGCCGAAAATGGTTTCACTTCTCTATCCTCGCAACGACCCCTTCGATAAGAACAACGGCTACGGCGTGAAGATGAAGCCACTGGCTGAGCAGCTCGTAACCGACGGGGCCGGCAGAGAATATCTTGCCCTGCCGACGTGGTTCGAGATGGCCTTTGGCTGGTTCATCTATGACCCGCGTTGCATAATCCGCATACCCAATATCTGCACAGGCGCGGATATTAACGAGAACAACGGGTATTTCGGGTTCGATGAAAAAGTCCTGATTTCCGCGCTTAACGCCCTCAGATACAACGGCAGGAACGCTACTGTGTATATGAACAGAGCAGTCCGTGACCAAGTTTGGCACAGGTGGCAGGAAAAGGGAACGTTCAACTTTGTGGCTGGCGACGCCTCGACTTCTGCGGGCGAAGCTCTTATCGCGCCGAAACCGGACAGAATACAGGGTATCCCGATTCACATCGACGATTCAATCGGGAACGACCAGGCCGACGTAACCACGTAACCCGTTGGATTTTCCAACAGAAAGGAAACTTTATGTTTGACTTAGATTTGTGTTTCACAGCAATAAGGACAACGGGTGTGCTTACGCAGAGCGTAGCGGCTGCGGCGACGCCCGCAACAAATGTTCTCGATATGGGCGCTGACAACATACGCCTTGAGGGCAAGAAACAGTTATTTTTGAAGGTGCTTTGCACAGAAGCACTTGCAGGCACAGGCACAACTATGACAATCGACCTCGAAACCGATACCGCCGTTGGAATGGCGACGGCCTGTAAGCAGGTAATGCGCATAGGCCCGATACCAAAGGCGCGCTGCATAGCGGGTGTAATGCTGGTCAATCAGCAGTTACCAGCCCAGACGTATCAGAGGTATTGGCGGGTAAGATTCACCGGCGATAACACCTTTGAGACGACGGGAAGTTTAATCGCTTGGCTTGACGATTCAGCCGAGCCAAGTGTTCCGCAGCTTGACACGATATAAAATCAACCAGAAGGAAACGGGGGTACTGTGTTAGTGCCCCCCAACCTTCTCTTTATAGGAGTTTGTAAAATGAAACAGTTTACGATTATGCTTATAGTGCTTTTGCTTGCGACTTCGCTTTATGCGACCGCAATACCAAATTACACAGATACGCCCAACCTTTACCAGGCACCGACAAGAGAATGGTTTATGAATACGTCGGCTTTCCGGGGAGTCGGCTTGGCATACCTGAAGGCCGCGCCGATTATAGTCGAGCAGGACACAACGACTACCTCGACCACAAGTACGATTTGCGACGTGAATGGTTCCTCGCTGGTAATTGAGCCGAATTGGTTTAAGGCGGGCAAGACGTTCAAGTGGACGATTGTTGGCACAAAGACCGGGGCTAATGCCGTGTTCGATGTAAACCTGTATGTTCAAGACGCCAGCGTGGTAAAACTTCAATCAAAGTCGGTTAGTGCAGGTGATTGGACAGCAACTTTCTATCTGACGGAATATACCGATTTCGCACACCAGAAAGCGTTTGGGCTTTTGACCAATGTAAACGCTGTCGATTCTAACGATAAGACATTCGATTACGCCGTCGATACTCACGATTTTGCTGATGCAACAGCCGACACCGTGAAACTGACAGTTAAAAGCGGAAATTCCTCAGACACCGTAACCGTCGATTACTGCCTCGTTGAGTATTGGTATAAGGATTAACAATGGCTTACACTCAACTATCAATCTGCAATCTGGCTATTCTGGAACTTGGCGCAGCCGAACTCGGCGAATCAATCGCCAATATAGACAGCACTACCGACCCTGTTGCGAGAAGATGCAAGGCGATATGGGAACCTGTTTTGCTGGATATTTTCGACCTGCCTGTTAAATGGAAATTCGCACGAGCAAGGGCGCAACTTGTTTTAATTGCGGATTACCCTGTATTTGGCAAGTATGAATATGCTTACGCTCTGCCGTCCGATTGTCGTGAGATATTGGCGATGATTGACGAAAACGACGACGACCTTGAATACGAATACTCGCAAGAGGTTTACGTCAACGGTGCAACTCAAACAGATTGCATTCTGACTAACGAGGAAGAGTGTCGGATTCGATACAAGGTTTATCGTCCGACACCTACTTATTGGCCTGCGTGGTTTGTGCGACTTGTGGAGTTGAAGCTGGCGATACAACTTGGCAATTCACTTACAGGCCAACAGGAAAAGGTCGAGAGATTGAAACGTGATTTTATGCTGGCTTACGACAATGCCAAGATTTCAAACGCCGCGTTAGATAATCAGGTTTATGGTGATGGCGTTAATACAGACAAAGGCAATACGAACATTATTGATGCCGCTCAAGACGGCCTATAGGAGTTACTTATGAAATGGATAATTTATTTGTTTGTGCTGGTTATATGTTCGGTGTCTTTGGGTTCCACAACGCCAAACATTAACCGGCAAGCGCAGGACTATATCGTAGGCGCAGAAGTCCAGCAATCGATGAAATTGATTAGGACTATGACCGCCGACGATACGAATTTCACTGCCTCGAATATGGACTGGCGAAGTGCGGACGCTAATGGGATTGATATTCCCGAAAATTGGGCGTCTCTGGATATTTTCATCTACGCTTACGGCGACGGTTCGGGCGGTGGTAGTCCGGCTAATGGTGCGGCTGTACTTAAATTCTATGGCGCGCCTCTTTACGGCCCGTTCATCCCCATCGAAGATGTAAACGTCCAGATAGGGACTGCGCAGCTTTCGCATTTGCCGACCGTTGGCACTGTTCTCTGGGGTGGTTTACCTGACCCGAATTACTGTTGGGCGGATACCATTACCCGTGTAGAGCATTACTGGCCACAGGGCGTCAAGATGCAATCTGTCCCGTCTGGATATGTGGGCTATATCCATATATTTGACCGGCTTTCTATGAAGAAAATATGGGTTAAGGCCAGTGGTATGGAAAACGTAACAAGTATTACAGTGGTAATGACCGGCGGGTACTAAAAATAATGTCGTTTAAGACGATTATAACCAATTTCGCCGCGGGCGTCTTTTCGCCGTTGCTCTATGGCCGGACAGACCTTGACAAATACTACTCCGGCTGTAAGAGGGTGGAGAATATGATTTGCCTCCCTTATGGCCCTATTACAAGGACGCCCGGCACTCGGTTTGTCGTCGAAACGAAAGACAGTTCCAAAAAGAGCCGCCTTATTCCGTTTGAATATGCTTTTACCGACAGATACCAGATGGAATTTGGCGAGGAATATATCCGATTTTGTCGTAATGGCGCGCAGATACTTGACGGCGTTACTCCATACGAAATAACAACGTCATTCCTCGAAGATGAATTAGACACTATTCAATACGACCAAGTGGCCGATACGCTGTATTTGACTAATCCCGACCATTTCCCGCAGAAACTAATCAGGAAAGGTCATACCGAATGGTCTATCGGCGATATGGATATTAAGGACGGGCCATTCCTTGACGAAAACGATACCGATACCACGATTACGCTTACTAATTCGGCAAAACTCACTACTGTCGGAGCAGTCATAACAGCAAGCCATACAAGAACCGGCAGTAGCCCTAATAACGCCTTTGACGGTATTAAGACGGGTTTTAACGGGTGGGATTCGGATTACGCTGCTACTGAATGGATTGCTATAGAGCTTGCCGACCCTGCCATTATCACAAGATTCAGAATTTGGCCTCTTGTAAAAATAAGCACTGAGAGCGGTGTTGTGGTAAGAGTTAATTTAAGACATTTCAGTATCGAGGCGTATATTGACTCTGCGTGGACAAAACTTCCAATAACCCAATGGCTTAATAATTGTTCTCAATACAACACAGACGAAGCCGAAGCCGCTAATTTCGACGCCTATGACGGAGATTACGATAAGCATTGTGAAGTAGTAGTCGCCAATCTTAATAGCGTTACTAAATATCGTCTTGTCTGCGATGATTGTTGGGGTACTCGAATAGGTGTTAAAGAAATAGAGTTATATGAAGATGGCAATGCCGACAAAATGACTGCATCGGAAGGCATATTTAACGCCGACCACATTGGTTCTATCTGGAAAATACTTCACGCGAGAGAAGATAACGTATTGACCCATAAATTTACAGCCGATGGCTCAAGCGATTCTATTTCCGTTCCCGCCTGCACTTGGAAATTGACTACTCACGGCGCATGGATTGGCGAGTTGACTTTACAGAGAAGTTATGATGATGGCGCAACGTGGGAAGACAGGATGATATATTTCCGTGAGACAAGCTCGGATTCAAATATCATCGACACTGGCACAGAGACAGAAAAAGACGCTTTGTACCGCTTGACTTTATCAGACAGGACAAGTGGTTCTTGCCGTATAAATTTAGTCGCTTACGATTACTACAATGAGGTTATCGCTAAAATTACCGGCTTTACAAGCGAAACCGAAGTATCTATACAGATTCTTTCAGGAACAGCCGTCGCTATCGCTACAAAGAAATGGTCTGAAGGTTCGTGGTCTGATTACAGGGGTTATCCTCGCGCTGTATGTTTGCACGGGGCAGTTCTGTATTTCGCAGGCACTACCCATCAGCCGACGACGATATGGGGCAGCAGAACAAAGGATTACGAGAGTTTCGACGCCTCTAAAATGGACGATACCTATTCGTTCTCATATACAATAGCTTATTCCAAAAATCCCATTTTATGGCTGGCGTCTAATGGCAAGAATCTTATCGCAGGAACTACCGGAGATGTTTACCCGCTATCGACCGGCAACACAGATGATATTTCACCTACTAATTTTCCCAAAGTCAGGGACGCTTTGCATATTGGCTGCGCTGATATAAGACCGACGAAAGCACCGGAAACATTGCTATTTGTCCAGAACGACGGTCGCAGAATAAGAGAATTGGTTTACTCGTTAGAGCAAGAGGGAATGGTTGCCCCGAATCTTAACCGCCTTTGTGAGCAGATAACAAAAACCGGCATAGTAGCGACGGCATTGCAGACGTATCCCGAAACCCTTAACTGGTGCATTCTCGGCAACGGCACTATTGCTTTAATGGTTTACGAGCGCAATGAGCAGGTAGTAAGCTGGCAGACGCAGGACACAGACGGTCTTTATGAATCAATTATAAAAACAAGAGGGACAGAGGAAGACGAAATAACGGTTATTGTCAACAGGACAATCGGGGGACAGACCAAAAGGTATATCGAGCAATTCGAGGTAATTGATTTCGGCGACGATATTGAAGATGCCTTTTTTGTCCATTCGGGGGTAACTTTTGACGGCGGCGATTCGGTAAATGTAACAAACATTTCTCACGCTAATCCCTGCACGGTTACTGTCGATGAATGGCCGACGCCTAATGGTGTGGATTTGAAGGTGGGCGATAAGGTTAAATTCGCCGAAGTCGAAGGGTTGATAAATTTTAACGGTCAAGCTTATGCGGTTGCGACAATAAACAAGGCCGGTCTGTCTTTTACTCTCAATGTCAATTCCACTGTTTATCCTGCATATACAGGGGGTGGAACGATAGAGGTTGTTACGAATACGGTTACGGGATTAGCTCATCTTAACGGCGAATCACTGTCTATATTGGCCGACGGCGTTTCGCAGACACCGGTAGTAGTCGCAGGTGGTTCAATAGCACTGTCCGCTTATTTCAATACAGTACACGCCGGATTGGGTTATCAGTGGTTGTTCGAGCCGTTGCCATTCGAGATTATAGGTGGTTCAACTACGCAGGGAATTGTTAAGCGAGTAATTAAGCTGCTTGGCAGGTTCTACAAAACCTCATTTTGCAATATCGGTTCCTCTGAGACCAATTACGACCCCGTGATTATCGAATACAGTACCGAGGACGTTTACGACAAAGAGATAATTTTTAAGGGCGGGTTTGGCAAAAAGCCCTCGATTGTTATTTTCGGTTCTACGCCGACGCCCGCAACGATAAATTGCCTCGTTCCTACTTTTGAGATTGGAAGCTAATGGATGTTGAAATAAAACCATTTGTGCCTGACGACGCTCTTGAAATCGTAAAAGAGACAAGGAGAGTTACTAAGGATGATATTATCTGGGCGCAGGCAAACGGCTGCTGGGGCCCGGGCTTTACTGCTTTTGTGGACGGCAAGCCCGTTGGCTGTTTCGGTATGAGGGACAGGGGTATCGGTGAGGGCTGGGCTTATATTTCCGAATCAATCAAAGAACACCCAGTAACAGTATTAAGAACCGCAATCGAGGAGATAGAGAAAATAAAACAAACAAATATGATATGGCGGGTTTTGGCTGATGTCCCGCAAGACCAAAAAGCGTGCGAGTTTCTTGAGTTTCTTGGTTTCAGAAAAATGGAAATGTATGTAAAAGGGGATAAATAATGCCTTGGTTCGCCGCCGCCGTTCCTGCTGCTACCGCCGCCAGTGCTACTGCTGCCGCCGTTCCCGTCGCGACAACTGCCGCTACCGCCGCAACAACACTTGGCACACTTAACACGCTTGCCACAATCGGCACGGTTGCGGGTGCAGGCGTGTCTGCTTACAGCTCAATTCAACAAGGCAAAGAAGCTGAAGCCAATGCTAAATATAATAGTGGATTATTAAAACAGCAGGCCACGCAGACAGAAGCTGCAACGGAATACGGCGCGATACAGAATCAGAAAAAGACAGACGCCTACAAAAATAGTATGTTCAATCAGTTTGGTTCTGCCGGACTCGATATTACAGGCACACCGTTGTCTTTAATGGCCGATACCGCCGCCGAATTAGCGAAAGACCAGGCGATGTTCACAAGGGCTGGAATGAACAAAGCATCTTATCTGCGCAATCAGGCACAAGGCGAGTTAGCAATGGGCGCGGACAGGCGCAGGGCTGGTCTATGGCAGGCGGGAACGTCTTTGCTTGCCGGCGGTACTAATATGGCAATCTTGAATATGGACTACAACAGCAAACTTAACCAGATTAAACGGATGTACGGATAATGCCACAGGTACAAAGAATAATAGCTTCGCCAAATGTCGATGTTACTCCGGTTGCCGCACCGAGGCAGGGCGGTTCTGCGACGTGGGGCGCGATAGGTGATTTGGGCAATCAGATTGCCAATTCCGCTTTGAGGATCAAAGGCCAGATTAACGAGGATGACCTTGCCCAGATTGAATACGTTAAGCGTCTCGACTATGAATCTGCTTTGAACAGGGGCGAAGCTGGTATAAAACAGGGTTTGAATGACTTTCAAAACGAGTTATTGTCTAATCCTGACCCTGATACTTATCTTAAAAACTACGACGAAGCTTGGAAAGATATACAGAAAAACCATATCGAATCAGTAACTAATCCTGTCGCTAAGCGGAGATTGACTGAAAAGGCCAATTTATGGGGTGTCGGCGCAAGGGGCGCGGTAGCTGGAATGGCTATTAAGGGCAAGCAAAAACAGATGCTGACGGAGTATCTTAAAAACCTGCCTGCCCTGATAAATACCGGCGATATTAAGACGCTCGAAATGCAGACCGCAAGAATGGTCAATCTTAATTTGCTTACACCCGTACAAGGGCAGATGCACATAATGCAGGCGCAAAAAACAATAATAGCGTCCACGGTAGCCGCCAGAAACGAACAGTATTTCCAACAGGCAATGTCGCAAGATACTCCAGAAAAGCAGATTTTATTCGCCAATAGAATACCCGCTACGAACATCGAAGACGCTGACCGTAACGCTCTGAAAGCCAGAATCGAAGAAGAACAAAAGGTTGTAACGGCCAGAAGGTTACAGGAAGAAAATAAGAACGAAGAAGATACGAGAAGTATTTACAACAAGACCATATCGCAACCAGGCATTGCCGCAAGCGATTTAGTGGCGTTGAAAGACGTTATCAATACCAGCACGATAAAAGAACAGGAGAAAACGCCGTTACTTAACGCGCTCAATACGAAGATAGACGACTTGTCGAAACCAAAAGAGGAAAAAATAGTTTCTAATCCCGCAGTTAAGGCGCAATTATTACGAGATTTATACAACCCATCTATTACCAAAAAAGATTATTTCGCCTTTGTTGACAAGGCACTTACAGACAAGACCTTGAGTGCAGATGACCACACGCAGGCAGTCAAAGACGGATTAATGGCGCAGGAATTTACACCTACTCAAATAGGTATTCTCGCAGATGCGGACGAACGGGCAGGAAGGGCATTAGTTGATTATAAATCCGAACCTGAATGGCTTGCTGCATTTTCAGCCGCAACGGGCGAGGAAAAGAAAACGCTTGCCGATAAACGCAAGCTGCAATTTGAGCTTCTTAACCAATACAACAATGAGGTCAAGGAATGGCTTAGAGGTAACTCCGAAAAGACCGGCAGGGAGTTTGAACAATACAGGGACGGCAAGAGATTTGAATACATAAACCGCCGGGCTGAACTCGAAAAAAATGTCAGGGTCAACATCGAAACATTCAATACCAAAACAGGCAAGCCGACGCGAAAACCAAATGAATCCATTGCGGAATATCTCAAGAGAACTGGGCAAGAATGAACTTATCTGAATTAAAAGACGCCGGTTTTAATGAACAAGAGATAGGCGAATATGTTTCCGCTAAACGGACTTCTCTTTTGGATGCGGGATTCGCTGATAGAGAGGTCAATGATTATTTTGGTATAGACGGCAATACTCCTGAATTTGCTGGCGTTCCAGATTCCAATGTTGCATCCGACAGGGCTGGTAAGATATGGGACAAGGGGATGGAATTGGGCGTTCCAAGCAATACCGTTCGAGACAACTACGACGAAATGATGGGAACGAAAGACCCTGATGAACCCCCTGATATTACACCCCAAAAATGGCAAGGTATGCAAATTGGCCCCGCGCCAGAACACAGCGATTTAATGCAATCGGTTTTTGGCTACGAAAGTTTAGCGAAACCGGATTATTACTGGCAAATGAATCCTATAAAACGCGCCGCCTTTGATTTTTATATGGCCGGTCGCCATTTGCTAACACGAACTGGCGGGAAAGTTGCAACACAAATAGGGGTTGCGAATACCAAAGACGTTCACGATTTATACAATGATGAACTTGTAAGTAATCCTAAGTGGTATCAAAAATCTCCAGAGGCAACGGGTTGGGTTGCGGAACAGGCAATGGAATACTACGCACTAAAAGGACTCTGGAAAGCTACGGGATTGCATAAAGCATTTGGCTGGATGGGCCAGAAACTTGCTCAGCCATTTTTAGACAAAGCAATAACCATTAGGGGCGGGGTTGAGGTTTTACCAGTATTGAGCAAGGAGGGATTAAAGATGCTCGGCAAAGACGCCGTCGCTTCTTTCCTTCGTTTTGCGCCGGAGAATACGGCGTTTCTGGCAACGTGGGCGGGCGTAGATGCAACATTAACAGATGAGGACAAGACCGAAGCTGTCTGGGCTGGTTCTTTGTGGGGATTAGGTTTAACCGCATTAACTTCTGTTACTGGGCCGGCAGGTAAGGTCTTTATGGCTACCGGTGCAGGTAAGAAACTTCAGGTAGTTGCAAGCGAAGCATATACTAATTTATGGCAGAACTATCCGCGCCTAATGAACGCTGGACGTAAACCATTCTCCGATGAGTTTATGGCCGAAGCAAAGCGACAGTTCAAGGCCAGATTTGGCGTAGAACCTACTGCCGTAGATGAGGCACAATTATCTAAATTAACCCGAATGGTCGGCGACGAAATAACAAAAACCGCCCAAAAGGACGCCGCCATAGACGCCTATTGGAACTCTGGCAAAGAAGCTGCGCAGGAAGCCGCTAAACCAGCCGTTGAGTTACCCGCCACGATAGGGCAAGAACGAGCGCAACCTGCCAAAATTGAGGTGGTAGAAGCTAAAACCGTAGATTATGCCCCCCCAGAGGTTAAACCCACAGGCGAGGCGGCTACGAAGGTAGAAACAACAATAGCGAAGACGTTTGAGGATTGGACTAACAAATTAACTGACCGCAATAAGGCCGCAATCAGAGAATATACACAAACTGGCAACTTTGATTCAGCGTTAAGAGAATGGAAAAATGCAGGCGAGGGGTTGTATGGTGGTGATAGACGAGCAGAAAACGCAGTCAAAATAATTATAGAGACAGCAAAAGCAAGGCCTGATTATCCACTTACGCAGAAAGGAACTCCCAATGCCAAAGTGCAAGGGCAAGAAGAAACCCCGCAAATGACCCCGACACCTGCGCAGGCAACGGACGCCTTGTCGGGGGATATGAAATCTGGTAGAATACAGTCAATGGCAGATGAAACGGCTGCCCGCAATAACATAGCCCCTCAAAACACAGCCGAAGCGGGAAAGGGGAAAAAGCCAACAAACAATATACCTTCTGAGGCGGAATTACAAACAATTCTAAACGCCACAGCAGGCAATCGAGAATCATACGGCGACACTCTAAGATATTGGAAAACCCGAACAGGTAGTGGTTCAAATATTCTAAAATACAACGAAATAGTTAATGCCAAAGAAGCCATAGTAAAAGATATGGTCAATGAGGCAAAAAAGAATAAATGGAATTGGGGCATTATCCCTTCTGATGAGCCGGTATTAAGAGACACCAATAAGCCTGATGGCGTTCTTTACATAGATACGCCGAAAGGGCAAATATCTTTTCACGTGAACCCGCTTAATTGGGGATTTCGCATAGGCGCAGAAGATGGAGAAATTTACGGCAAGCCTGAGCTGTTTTATAAAGGCGAATGGTCCAAAAAACATAATACAGCGGAAATTTTAGACGAAATATATAAACCGACAAAGCAATCATCTTTTAATCAATCCGCCTCCACAGAAGGAGGCAAACCTTCCCCTCCCGCCGAAAAGCAACCGTGGGAAATGAGCAAAGAAGAAATTATTACGTTACAGCCAAAGGAAACCAAAGAGCTTCGAGACAATGCTGTTAGGGCGATTTTGACTGAAACAGGCGCAGACGCAACAAAAAGAGACGCAAGTGGATTTTTGCAAGATGTCCACAAGGTAGCCCAATACTATGCCGACAAACTTGGAGTAAAACCATTAACAACAATGCACGAAAGGACAAATCCTCCTGAAATGCCTTATGGCGGGATGAAAAGCAAGAATACAAAAAAAGATGGAAGTGGTGAGTGGCAATTCTTATTAGTAATAACACCCAAAATGGAGGCAAGAAGTGATTGGCCATTAATGGTACGGCACGAAATTGAACACGCCGCCGATGCAATGTCCGGTTATATTGGTAAAGAGAATTTTTATGATAAAGCGGGTAAATTGCAAGCACAGGGACATCATAAAAAATATCCCACAAATTTCAACGTAGAATACGCTCACGAGGTCGCTGTAAAGCAAGCTCTTTCCGAAGGCAAGCCCGTCCCGAAATCTGTTCTCGCTGAATACAAAGGCGAGCCGTGGGCAGACGCCGCCCTTGCCAAGACAGAGCAACCCCCCGCAAAGGCAGGGGAAGGGGTGAAAGGCCAGCAGAAACTACCCGAACAGCAGAAGGGGGTTGACGAATTTGTAGATAATATCAAAAAACCGAAAAGGGTTAGAGGTAAGCTCGAACCAGGAATGGTTGACGTTTCGGGTGTAACCGAAGCCGTTAAGGAAGTTGTCAGTAATGGTATTGAGTACGCCAAGGAAACTTACGAAACCGCCAAAGACGCTGTTGACGCTTTGAAGTTTTATCCCGATGTCCCAATGGAATTAAGAAACGCCATACGCACAGATATTATTGGCGCAGGCAATCAGGCGGGGCATAATATCTACGGAAAACTATCCCCTATTCTTATGGGGAAACTAAGTGGCGAAGATATAGAAAAAGCCGCACAGATTTTCTACGCCAAAGACGAAATAGCCAGAACAAAAGCGGGCAAAGGCAATCCCGACCTGAGTTTAGAAGATGCACAAACGGCTTATGACGAATTGGTTAATGGTGCCTCGCCGGAAGTTTTGAAGCTCGTTGAAAATATCAGTAAGGTTCAAAAAACATACACGGATGTTCTTGTTGAGCGTGGCTTGATTGACGCCGACAATTTAATGGAGGATTACGCAAGGCATTATGTAACAGATTATACGCCTGAATGGGCTTTTCGTCGCGGCTTGCCCCCTCTTAAATTAAGAACGCCATTCAGGGGATATACCAAAAAGGCCAAAGGAACAACCAAAGAATATCATCGGACAATGGAATCAATACTGTTCTCGTTCTACGAAAAAGAATTAGATAACATTGTCGCTGATTTTATAGAGGAACAGACCGCCAAATATAACATTCTGCCGACCTTATCCAGAGAAAAGAAAATAGAATTGTTCGGCAAGAATGAACGGGGAACGCCAAACAAACCGAAGCCGGGCCGGATTATTGATATTGACGGCAAGCGGTACAAATCTTACTCACCAGATGCACCATTCGCCAGAACATTCTACCGAACCGAGGATGGCGAAATGGCAATGGGTGGACTAAAACATATTTCAGTTATTCCCATAGAAATAGCCAACGCCTTTAATGAATTTTCGCAACGAGGCAACGCAATAGTAGCCAAAATAAACCAAGTTACGCGATTCTGGAAGTCAATGGCTATCCTGTCGCATTACACAGGATTTACCCTCAATAATTTAATTGGCGATACTTACGCCGCCTTAATGCAACATCCCGAACCCACCAAGTTGCTTGCCGAATATACTACGGCCTTGAATTATCTGACCGGCAAGGGTAAAGGGCAATTCTACAAAGACCTCGAAAAATTCATTATGGAAAACGATGTTGTGAAGGGGATGTTGACCACAACGGAATTAGCGCAATTCAGAAATAATGCCAATCCCCTCAGTATCATAATGAACGCTTTGCAAGGATTTTCAGAAAAAAGAGAAGCCGTAAACAGAGTCGCTTATGCCGCAAGTTTATTACGAGAACAACAGGTGGGGCGGGGCGGGGAGCTGGTAAAAGCCCACGATTGGATAGACACCGAAGGTCTTGAAGAAATACCGGCTTTGGGCAAAATCGCAAGAGACGTAGAGGTTGATTATAAATGGGTAAGTAAGAGTTGGGCAAGATATGTTAGTGGTCTGGCCGCACCGTTTGGAACGTGGTATTTCAAAATGTCGGTCAATATCTGGCGGTGGATGTTAAAACATTGGGGTAAAGCCCTTATGGTTATGTTTGCCGCGCCAGTGGCCTCTACGATTTATAATGATAGAAACAAAGAGACGCGGGAACTGGAAAAAAGTTTGCCGGACAGCATGAGAAATCGCGTCCATTTTATATTAGGTAAAAAACCTGACGGAAAAACCAGGGTGCTGTCATTGCAGTTACCGCAGGACGCTCTTATTGGGACCAAGATTTTCACTATTGCAACGGCCTATGCGAACCGCGTTGTGCTTGGCGAAATGGGTGCAGAAGAGGCCGCCATAAAAGCATTAAAAGAATGGGGATACAGAGAAACGGCGGGGACGGTATCCTTAATGGCCCCCATAGGTAGATTTATTTATGGCCTTGCGAGTGCGGATAGGCGCGACCCTTACGACAAAACGCCCATATATTCCAAAGACCCCAAAGAATTAACGGCTTGGGAAAGACGAAAACAAACCGCATTATTTGGCATAAAAGTTATGACGCCGTTTTTGTCTGCGAGTATTTCCGCTGCCGAAAAGGGCTTACCGCAGGATATGGCTTGGAAGCAATCTTTGGATACATTGGTGGGATTGCGGGCATTAGGGATTTACGACGTGACTCCACAGAACGAAGTTGTGGTAGAACTCGAAGATGGCAAAAAGATAAAACTGTCTTGGGACGATAACGCCAAAATAGAATGGGTTTACCAACAGGAAGGTCACATTCTCGACCATTTTGAGGATGCTTTTGTTGCAAGTGGCTTACCGCCTGATGAATTTTACAAAACCGCTGCGGCACAAAAGCAATTACTTGCCGTCCACGAATTATGGAGCAAATTTGCGCCAGAACTAAATAAGGGAACAAGCGATAAAGAAAAAGAGGAGTTTGTTATCGGTCAACTTGGTGCAAGATTGGTTAATCGGATTTTCTCTGCCGGAACACTATCTAAATGGTATCAGGTACGCCTCGCAAGAGCAAAGACGGCAGAAGAAACAACTCAACTATCCACGGAATATAACAATCTGATGAAATTCAAAATTGAAGAAACTATTAAAAAGCAACCAAAAACTTCAAGGCAGGCGTATATGGCGATTAAGCTGGCGGATAGCAATGCCCCTGTCGAATTATTATGGAGGATGCCGTAGTTACCCTGCGCAGTAAAGCAAGATGAGCAACCAAGCAATACAAACTATTCCAGCAAGAATTTCAAATTGTATAAATAGGAGCGTGAAGGCGAGGATGGGCAGTCCTAACGCAATAGATATAACAGCAACCTCCTTGCGGCCTTGTTTTGTCGGCCAGTCAAACATAATTCCAAATTATACCAACGCCCTTTTGGAAAGTCGATAGAAAGCGAGAAATCAAATGAAACACTTAGCCGCAATAATAATTATGATATTCGCCGGTGCCGCGTTTGGCGTTATCACGACGACGACCGATATTTCCGGGCCTTACGCTTGCACCGGCGCGTTACAGGCGTTTACCTTTAATTTCGGCATATACGACACCAGCGAATTGAAGGTTGTCTTAATAAATTCAACCACCGGTAGTTATATCACCCTGACTAAAGATGTGGATTATTCAGTTAGCGCAACGAATAGCGATTATTGGTACGCGCCGGGCGGAACGGTAACAACGATGATAGCTTATGCGTCAAATTACAAGATAGTGGTTGTTCGCGACCCTGTATTTACGCAGGTTACGGATTTGAAGTATCTTAATATAACCGATACGTCCCCTGCTAATCTGGAAATAACATACGACAAACTCGAAATGCAGATTCAAAAACTGAGCCGGAAAGCGATACAGATACCGGACGGCGATGTTAATAAATCCATTGTGATACCAAACGAGAATATACGCAAAAATAAACTTATGGGTTTTGACGCTAATGGCAATCCTTGTATTGTCGATGTGAACGGCAGTATCAGTATCAGTGGAGGCAATATCGTTATCGACCTAAATACCGTTACTGACGGCAAGATGATTAAGCGGTCTGGCGACCATTTTTCCGATGCTACGGCAAGTGATATAAACTCGATGCTCGGCAATACGTTCTTGGATAAGTCCGAAGCCGAGGCCAATTATATGACGAAAGTCGGGCTTGGCACGATAGTTTCGCAGGACGCTAATGAGGTCAATCTGACAGGCGGCAATATATCCGACACCAACATCAACGGCTTGCAAACAACTGGAACGGGTTATTATTTATTCGGATTCAACGCCGACGGCAACGCTTGGGAAAGCAAGCATATCATAGGCGGAACGAATATCACAATTACGCAAGCGGCTGGGGCATTTACTATATCTGCGCCGACAGTAGCTACGGCAAATGATGTTAATGGCACGTTTGTTAAATTGGCTGACACTAACTACGCAAAGGCAATAGATGTAAACGGCCTGCGAGACATAGACAAGATTGACGCCAACAGTAGATTTGCTGCCATAACCGATTTTAATTCTCTTGGCGGGCAGATAGTCGGTGAACCAAACACGGTTGCATCGACAACTTTGTATCTCGATGTCAATGACGGCAACGACGTAAGGCGTTTACAAGTATTTATTGGCGATATGAACAGTGGCGGGGAAGGCCGCAGAATTTTGACAATACCAAATTAAGGAGATTTAAAATGAACAAGTTAATCGTAACAGTAATCAGTTTCTTGGTATGCAGCTTCACTTACGGTGCAAGCACTATAACCTCGGTGGATATAGGCAGGCGCGGGGGGCAGGTCGAAGTAAATGAACCCCTGAAGGCAGTCAAAGGCGTCATAGAGCTGTATGGTGCGGATATTAACGACCGCGCGCACGATTATTGGGATGCCGCAGACGTATGTATGCTGTCTGACGTTTGCGACGGCAATATCCCCTACCGTTCTGGTAATAAATGGGCTAACGGTATGAAAGAAGTCAATGCTATCAGTAACGACGGCTCTGGCGGGTCTATTAAGCATTATACCGACCCGAACTTTACCGACTACGACCTTATGCACGACAAGATTGTTAAGGCTACCGGCGACGGCAATATAGGTCCAGCAACGCTTGAGGATTTAACTGATTTAGGAGTGGCCTCGGCGAATGATGTCAATGGCACGTTTGTCAAGATTAAGCCAACAATCATCCAGGCCGACGACGTTACTTTGAGCGACGCCAATGATGGCCAGGCATTCTATATTACGACTGGCGACGTTAATTTTACGTTTGTCGATGCCAATTCGACGATGCTATACACCACTTATCACTTTGTTAATGCCAGCACAACTACCGGCAAGATTATGCTTCACTGGGACGTGAATACCACGCCATACAACGCTATTGACTGCTGTTCGCTACCGGCTGGCGGAGATTACAGCATCTATCCCGATGGCGCGGCTAATGTGCTATTCCATAAAACTAACAAAGCAATGTTGACTTACGCGGGGGACGCCAATGCAATACCATAAGATAATTCTGCTTTTTGTTTTGCTAACAGCCGCAACGGCCTTTGCGTCTATAACAAATAACTATCAGGTTACAGGAGGACACAGCGACGATTATCCTGAAGGTGGGGTATTCGACGGGGTGGTTACCATTGTCAGCCCCTCTGTGTCCTCTTATACATTTTCCAACGGGCTGGAGCAGACAGGACATCTCTTTTTATCAGTTACGAATACTAATCCATTCACGCAGCGATGGTGCATTACTTACAGCGATGAGCCTTCCTCGCCGCCGCCGATAGATTGCTTTTTAGCAGCCGACGGCAATCTGGCTCGGCCAGAAGGGACTTATATACCACAGGGGTACTGGGCCGAAACGCACGCAGATAACATAGTGGTGAGTATGATTCCTCGCCCTGATGGAACATACCGCTGGAAAAGCGACACACTTGAATTAGAAATCAGCAGCTTTGAGATATATCCTCCGGCGCAATATTTTAATATCGACGACAACGATTTCTCTTTGTCGTATTGGGTATCAGCGTCGTTCACTTCGAGTGAACAAATAAACTTTACAGCATTTATTGCCCAACCGACATCAGGGGCATCAATAGGCCCGACAATAACCTTGGGATTGTTGCCGGATTATGGCCAGTACAGAATTTGGGGGTTCCTCTACGACCCTTGCCAAACACCACCATTACGTATTTCTACGTATTTGGATGGTTTTAACTGGAATGGACGAGATTTACTTTTAACAATGACCTGCGACCGAGACGGTTTTTTGAAATTATACCTAAATAATGTATTGGTTTCACAGGCGGACGCATCCAGTTTCAGCGATGTGGAGTTTCTACCGGGATTTGCTGCACTCATATATAGTGGTAATCCGCACTGCTGGTCGGGCAACACAGTAAGAATCGACCAGTTTAGATTCTATAATGGCGGGATTCTCACGCCGGAACAGATAGGCATGATTTGGAATAATGGCGCAGGGTCTGCTGTGAATCAACAGGAATACACAACGATTGCCGACAGCGGGCTGGTTATAGAGTTCGATGACGTAAACGGGTATGTGCCGACCTATAGTATGTTATGCGATGATGTCTGGACGGATGGAGTTACTTGCGCAGTAAACTTCTACGGGGGGATTGACCGGATAGGGTTTGAAGCGGGCGGCGTTCCCAATATGAGCGCAACCACTACCGGAATACCGGAATACTCGGCGGGAATAAATGGTAAAAGAAAGAGATTTTTTACTTTCTAAGGCACAATAATGAAACGACTGATTATACTTTTGATTTTGATTTCGGCGGGAACGGCAAGTGCTTACCCTGTTAATCCGGCGGCATATTGGCCTCTCGATGAAACTTCCGGGCCAAACTGGATTGAGACGGTGGGCGGCTACGATATTAACGCTCTGCCGTCTGATATTAGTTTGCATTACACCGACGGCGTAATTAGAAACGCTATGAAGTGGGACGCTTTCACCAGTGCGCCATACGGATATACAGACACAGGCACAGAAAGTATTGGCGGCACAGCAATGACAATAGCGTTCTGGGTGAGAGATTTAGACCCAGAAAATTATAATCTTTGGTTCGCAAATTCTGCACCAAGCAGGGAAAATGGCTGGATGGTCCTTTCGGGATTTTGGACGGCATCAATTGATTATGACCTTTTTATTACAGTAACCGGCTCCCCACAAGGCCAATGCACGGCTTATTTGAATGCGGGCGCTGTAGATTGGTCTGGCTGGCATTGCGTAGTTATAACTTACGACCAAAGCGCAACTCCTCAATCTTATATTTACGTCGATGGCGTGGATGTTACTTCTGGCAGAAATATAGAAAGCTTAATTCCATTAACCAGTAATTCAAGCATATATCTCCAATTAACAGGCGAAGGAGATATGGCCATAGACGAAATTGGGGTATGGAATAGAGTGCTAACAAGTGATGAAATTGCTTGCTTGCTTGACCCGAACCTTTGCGAGGACTATACACAGGTATCGCTCACTGCATCATCGACAGTTGGAGGCACAGTATCTGCACCGGGCGTAGGCACTTATATATACGACTTGAATGCGGTAGTTACTATAGTAGCTGAGCCGTGTGAAGGGTATCATTTTGTAAACTGGACTATAACGGAAGGGGCGTATAGTGTAACTTTCGATGATTTCCCCGGCGAACCCGAAAGGGACGGCATTTTTACTCGCGCGGAATACTCCGACGGCAATGCTATTTTGCTTAACGGTTTTCCGTATTACTACCACACCCTTGCCAATCCGTCCCCGCCACCAAGAGTGTTGTGGATCGACAGGTTGTTTTACGACGACCCCAATTGGACTATATGGGTGATGATCACAGATAACCCCGCTATCCTTTTTGTGTCGCCTACAATAGTAGGGACTTACAGTTCCGACAGTTATTTAGACGCCCACGTATCTAATTCTGATAGCAATGTTATTACTGACGCCAACGACGCCAATACGACCATTTTAATGAACGCCAGTTATACCATAACCGCTAATTTTGCGGTAGGCGGGTCGCATACTTTGACCTACACTACTGACGGGGGCGGGACTATTTCAGGCGTATCGCCACAAACTATCGATTGGGGACAAGATGGCAACGAAGTAAACGCCGTTCCCGATGGCGTAGGCATCTTTTTAATTTGGTCTGACGGTGTATTAACATCTAACAGAACCGACACTAATGTTTTCGCCGACGCCTGCTATATGGCATATTTTCAACCGCCGACATATACATTTAGAACCTTAACAACCTCGACTGATTCTAACGGAACGATAACCACGCCCGGAATTGGAACCTATTGGTATAACGACGGTAATACTGTGGATATTATTGCCGAGGCCAATGAACATTGTCATTTCAACTATTGGTCTGGAACTGCGGTAGATGCTGGCAAAGTCAACGATGTAAACGCCGCAAGCACAACGGTCTTTATGGATGCCAATTACACGGTTATGGCCAATTTTGATATTAACCAGTATTCGCTAACCGTTTTTGCCGGCACAGGCGGCGCGGTATCGCCTTCTGGGGTAACCTGGTATGACTATAATACCATAGTCCCTATCGTTGCTACTCCGCGAGGCGGTTACAGTTTCGTAAACTGGACGGTATTAGGAACTACCATCACCGACGCCAACTCTGCAAGCACAACTGCTTTGGTTGATGCTAATTGTATAGTAACGGCCAATTTTATCAAAGACAGTGGTGTTGAAATTTGTGCTTTCAGCGTAGAACAGAAACCATAACACACCAACGAAAGGAATCGTAATGGGATTAAGTAATCTTGACCGACGGCTTGTTGATTATAGAATCGTAGAATTATCCACGAAAGCCGCCAAAGAAATTATCATAGAGGTAATGAATGCCCATCTCGCGTCCTGTCCTATCGGGAAGCAACTTAATACGAAAGTGGCTTTCGCTGGCGGCATCGCTGCGGCGGTCGGTCTTATGTCAATGGTCGTAAGCGT
>Ga0172380_10002391_pt1 | contig 28979 bp, 52 predicted proteins | sample Leawe162metaG_FD_119747 | JGI IMG/M metagenome (GOLD analysis project Ga0172380, IMG submission 119747) | Leachate microbial communities from a municipal landfill in Southern Ontario, Canada - Leachate well 162 metaG | ecosystem: Engineered > Solid waste > Landfill > Unclassified | place... | reverse complement strand
GAAAATTAAAGCACAAAAGAAACATAGAAAAACTTCGTACCACACCATTTCTAGCAATAGATTCGTTTGATACTTTTTATCGAAAAAGTATCCAAAACGATTCAGGGGACACAAACTCGCTCTCCAGCTCAGCAGCTTTGGAATCAGTATTCTTGACGCTCAGACAGTGTGTCCCCTAAAAACCCAGTTCTGTTTATCTTGAAAACACGGTATCGATGACTATTTTTTCGGCTCTTTCACAAAGAGAGCGTAGAGGATAGGGATGACGATGAGACTCAGGATACCCGATGTCGTCAGACCAGCGACGAGAGTGATGGCGAGAGGTTGCCACGTGCCAGGGATGAGAGCGAGGGGGATATTTCCCATGATGGTCGTGACCGATGTGAGGAAGATGGGCTCAAATCTCGACTTACCAGCATCGACGATAGCCTCATATATGGTCATACCTGTCGTTCGATTGACGTTCATCTTGTCGATGAGGACAATAGAATTATTGATAACCATACCAAAGAGTGCTACGAGACCGATGAGTGACGGAAATGAGAGGACTGAACCAGTGAGCGTGAGTCCAAAGAATACACCAATGAGCGAGAGCGGAATAGGCGCGAGGACGAAGAGAGATTGTTTGTAGGAATTGAATTGGAGGACAATAGTTCCAACCACAAATATCATACCAAATGCCATAGCGATGAGGAGGGAAGTGATGGATTTTGCATTTTCATCATTGACACCACCGATGATAAATTCATATCCTGGACTCGTTTCTGCGAGATTTTTCTGGTATTCTGCGGTACGCGTATTGAATTCTTGTAGTAGTTTCGCAGCATTGGTCGTCTGGTCAGCTCCGACCTTGAGTGTGACAGAGCGCTTCTGGTCGATACGCGTGATAGATTCGACAGAGGATGACAGGGTATTGTCCATGATATCGCCGAGGAATATGTATTCTCAGCGGTTATTCATGATTTTGAGACCCTGAATCTTCGACAGTGTGTCGACAGTCTCTGGCAGATACTGTGCCCGTACGGTGATTTCTTCTGTTCCCTTAAAGATTTTTGTCACTTCTAATCCATCGACAGCCAGCTTCATAAATGACGCCACCTGAGACAGTGAGAGGCCGTGTATGGCGAGTTTCTGCGTGTCAAACTTGTACGAGAATTCGAGCGGAGTCGGCTGGACAGATGTCGTCACATTGATGGCTCCGGGGATTGTCGATGCTATGTTGTTCACATCTCGGAGTATCTTATTCAGCTTTCCTGAGTTTTCTCAGGTGATTCTCACTTCGAGATCAGCACCAGCTGGAGGTCCACCCTGGAGTTCGACGACTTCGAGTGTCACTCACGGAAATTGGATTTCCTTGAAATTATTTCTCAGTCGTTCAGAGAATTCGACAGATGTTTCTTCTCGGCCGTCGGCTTTTTTCAGGAGATTGATGGTGATGCTGGCGACATTTGTCGAGCCACTTCATCCACCAGAAAAGTCATCCATCGACATTTTCTGACCAACAGTGGTCGTGAAGCTCGCCACTACTTCAGGCGGTTCCTCGCGAAGCATGTCTTCTACGACAACTATCTGATCATTGGTTGTCGCGAGTTTCTGTCATGGCTCAGCGGTCAGATTCACATAGACGATATCCTGATTGTCTGCTGGGAAGAATTCACTTTTGAGCAGTCCTGTAATCGGGAGCATGATGGAGGCGATGAATATAGCGATTATGAGCAAGAGGATTCTCCAGAGTCGACCACGAGTCTCGAGTATATGAGTCAGGACTTCCTCATATTTTTTTATGGCAGGTGCGAAGGAAATAAAGCTTTTATCCCAAATAGTTACTTTTTCATTTTTTCTATGTTTTTGAGTATTTTTTCCCTGAAAAAACATAATCAGGGAAGGAACGATAGTGAGTGAGAGTACGAGTGAGAGCAGGAGTGTTGTGAGGATAACAAAGGGTATCGAGAAGATGAATTTACCGATGATACCAGACATGAAGAGCATCGCTGCAAATATCCAAGCAGTGGTCATCGTCGTCGAGATGTCGGGCCACTTGAGATCACGGAGAGCGAGGAGCATGGCTTGTCGAGGAGTGAATTTACCTGATTTATAATACTGATTAAATCCTGTCACAATGAGAATAGCATCATCGACGAGGATACCGAGAGAGAGGACCAGTGAAAACATCGAGAGGAAATTGAGCGTCTGTCCTGCGAGTTTCAGTACCACAAAAGTGAGCAAAAATACGAGCGGTATGGTGAGAGTCGGTACAATAGCTTGCTTCAGTCCGACGAATAACAAGAGTGTGCCACACACGAGAAAGAGCGTAATAATAAAGTCACGAGTTAGGCCAGAGAGGTCTGAACGTATCTGCTCAGAGAAATCTGTCGTTGTCTGTACTACGACACCAGCAGGTATGACGCCTGATGCTTGCATCGACTTGAGAGTTTCTTGTCCACTATCGACCAGATCGATGATAGATCATCCAGATTTTTTTACGACAGAGAGTGTCACAGCGGGGACCGGTTCTCAGCCCGAAAGTGAGAGTCGTGATTCTGTTTCGCGCTTGATAGGGGATTCTGTGACAGTGGCGATATCTCGGAGGAAGAGGATGCCAGGATCGCCAACATTTTCTACCGGAATATCCTGGAGGCTCTGCAGGCTATAGAACCGGTTGTCTATATTCATCGTGTGTTTGTAGCCATCCACGGTATAAGCACCAACAGGCAGTGTAAAATTATTTCCCTGAATAGCCTGATTTGCTTTCTCGGCAGAAATCCCATAGGATTCGAGTTTCCCGGGGTCATAGTCGACACGATACTCGACAGTATCGCCACCTGATATATTCACAGAAGAGACATTTGGGATTCGCTCGAGCTCTTCCTGGATATCCTTCGCTATCTCATTGAGTTCAAGGGGAGTCTTGTCACCTGAGAGTGAAAATATCCAAATAGGTGTATCGCTAAAATTCACTTCACTGACTGTCGGTTCTTTGGTCCCCTCGGGGAAATCTCTCTTGGCGATGTCGACTTTTTCTTTTATTTCTTGGAGCGTCTTATTTATGTCGACACCGTTTTTGAATTGGATCGTCACGCTTCCAAAACTATTCTGCGATGTCGAGGTTATGGTGTCTATGTCCGCTACTTTACTGACCTCTTTTTCTACTTTTTTGACAATGAGATCTTCGACACTTTCTGGACTGGCGCCTGGCAGAGCCACGCTGATAGCGATGATACCGAGGTCGACCTCTGGAGTACTCTCGAGAGGAAGGCTCCGTAGCGCGATGATACCTGCTATCACCATGACGAGGATGAGCAGAAATATGATACGAAATTTGTCCGTGAAAAATGTGAACCAGGACTTGTCGAGCTCAGGATCGTAGGTGAGCTGTTCGAGATATCTATTATCAGATGACATGATGAGAGGAAGTGGAAATTAAAAAGAAAACTAAGCCCTATTCTTGTCCACTATCGACAGTCACCGTAGCTTCAGTTTTATTCAAAGCAGGGTCCTGAACATAGTCGCCATCATCGACACCCAGCATTCCTACTCTGACGATTCTCTCACCGAGAGCGAGTCACTCAACAATCGTCACACTATTTTCATTTGTTTCTCCTATTTTTACAATTCTCTCCCGTACCGTACCAGTTCCAGCATTGGTCTCATCGGGGATGAAGACGTAGACAGCATAGGTTTCCTGGCCGAGATTTTTGAGCGCTGAAAAAGGGAGTACTATTTGTCCATTATCTGAGGCAGTGGTAAGAGTTTTTCATGGTAATACAACTTCCACGATATCTCCGAGTGACAGGTTTCATCCAGAGGGGAGAGTTATCTCAGCTCGATAAAGACGGGACTGTGTATCGGGACCTGCGGAGAGATTTGTGAGCCGACCCATGATGTTTTTTCCGCCGAAATAGAGGGGAATATCATCTCCGGAATTGAGATATTTCTGTTGTTCGACACTGATGTCTACTGTGACTATGAGCTGTGAAATATCTCAGATGGTAAAGAGATTCGCCCCAGGACTTGCGAGGTTACCAATCTCAGCGTCACGAGCGATGATAACACCAGAAAAAGGAGCAGTCACAGACAGCTTTGCTGCATTTCCAGAAGCATTGAGGAGTCTGAGAGAGGCAGTATTTACAGATTGATCAGCCTGGGAAGCACCAATATCTCGTGCTTTTTTCGCTGCTTCGTAGGCTTTTTTCGCGAGTTCGAGAGCATTGAGATTATTCTCTGCAGTTATCCTGACTCATTGTTCACGAGAGAGTCGCTCTTTTTCATAGGTGGCCAGAAATGATTGAGCCGTATTGAGATAGCTCACGAGGCCTCCAGAGACAGTACTATACTGAGTCTGATATGCGTCTATAGTGGCACGATGACCTGCGAGGTCAGCTGGGGTCAGTCTGTTGGAGTCAGTAATGGTATTAATGAGAGTAGTCTCGACATTTGTGAGCACTTCGTTGACGAGCAGGTAGACTCTCTGCATCTCCTGGACTCGTTCTGTGAGAGATTTGCTTGGATCAGGAATCCATATCCTATAAGGAAGAAGCTTCCGAATAGAAACTTCTGTTTCTGCTTTTTGTCCTGAATCTACAGCGCCCAAGAGCGGCTCAAAAAGATCATTCTTATTTCTGTTCTTATCAGAGACACCAAATAACATATCAGACGTATCAATGACATTCGCGAGAAATGATTGGAAGCTCTGAAGTTGAGTCTGATAGGTAGTCTCATATCCAGAGAGTGTTTTTTCTTGCGTCGTGATGTAGTTCTGGAGATCCAGCTCTGCCCGAGATATTGCCTCACCATTGGCAGATAGTCGTGTTGAATCGTAGTCTTTTTGTGCCCGTTCGAGGCTGATTCTCGCACTTTCGAGAGATTGTTCGAGGGAGACGAGCGTATTGTCCCGAGTGAGCCCAGCACTTATCACCCCCATCTCTGCTTCTTCTATCGCGTATCCAGAGAGACCATATGTATCGGCGATAGTTGCCAGTACTTGTCCTGCGACGACTCTGTCTCCGATATCAGCAGATGCTGAACCTATAAATCAGGTCCCTTGAGTACTGATAACTGCCTCACGAATAGGTGCGACACGACCGATGACGGAGACCTGCTCAGAGAAATCTCCGAGTCAGATAAGCTGCGTTTCGACGACTTTTGGTGTCCTGACAGACTCTGTTGTGATAGCAGTCTCTTTGCCAGTGAGAATATTTCTCACGATGACGAGTGAGAGGATGACTCCTCCTATTGTGACGATGGTACGAGTTTTCATAAAAAAAATTATTTGAGAGCATTAATATGGACATCACGAATCATCTGGAGCGAAGAAGTGATTTCGACCAGAGGTATGTCCTTGATATTGTCGATAAAATCGGGAATATGCTTGCGCATAAGTGTCTCGATTTCATCGTGTTTTTTCTGTCACAGTTTTGTGAGACTGATTCGTTTTTTTCTTCGGTCAGCTACGTCTTCTTTTCGAGAAACAATTCAGGCATCTATCATACGGTCTATCATACCAGAGAGATTACCTCGGGTCGTGTGCTGATCACACCAGAGTTCTGTCATTGTCTCGACTGTTCCTCACTTCGCAATGAGCTGTTTGATAATACCAAACTGGAGCATCGTGATATCACTCTGCGCGAAGAATACCTTTTCTACAAAAACATGGACAGCATGACTCGCTTCCATGAGGGATTTGAAAAACTCCATCACCTGCGTCTCTGTGACCGGAGATTTTTTCTTGAAAATCATAATACTTTATTGCTCAATAGTTTAGACATAAAATACTATTTGCAAGAGATTTTTTCAGTGAATATTTCTTGCAGGGCTAAGACTATTTCTATTCTTCAGACTCATGATTCGTTTGATACTTTTTGTCGAAAAAGTATCCAAAACGATTCAGGGGACACAAACTCGCTCTCCAGTTCAGCAACTTTGGAATCAGCCTTCTGGAGGCTCAGACAGTTACTCGCTTTGCCATTCAAGGCAAATCTCCTGTCCCGAAACCCCATTTCTGCGTGTCGAGAGAGGGCTTATATTTGGTATTATCCAGCAATTTTCTCCACTTTTTGGAGCATTTTCTGGAGTTCTTTTGGAGTTCGTTTTCTCATCTGATCAAACACGACAAATCGCTTCACAGAAATCCCACACCATCCGAGTGTCCCGATCTGGAGCATCACACGGAGAGGATTTCCAATCAGCCAATAGAGAAGACCGATGGCGTCACAGGTACAAAATATTTTTGCTGTTTTCCCTCGGAGGAGCTTCTTCGGGAAGATAACTGTCTTCTTGGTATATCTATAGGCAAATCCACTCGTGAGAACCGTATCAAAGAAGTTCTTCAAAATAGCAGGAACTGATACCCACCAGATAGGGAAGATGAAAACGAGCTCATCGGCACGAGTTATCTTCGCTTGCAGTGCTTCTCGTATGGGGTCTGGATTCTTCATCTCATCCATGTTCTCATAGCGGAGAAAATCCATCTTCAAATCTGTCGTATACAAATCGAGAATTTCAACCGTGTGACCATTTTTCTCCTTCGCCTCTCTATATCTCTGTGCTATCGCATGAGTGAATCCGTGAGAGCTCGGGTGAGCGGTGATAATGAGAGAGTGCATGACTCTACTATAGAGAAAAAAAGAGAAAAAAGAAAAGAATTTCTTATTCTGTCTCAGAATACGAGACAGGTTGTACTGATATCTCAGCGCTGTCGTTGATAGCAAAAGGACCACCTTCTATCACAGGATTTGTGTGCTGACCATGCCATTTGAGGTCTATCCATATTTCCCTGGTTCGAAGCAAAGGAATAACTCGGAAAAATTCGTAAACGCCACCGAGATCACTATAGCCATTTTTCCAGCCTTCATTTGCACTGTCCCAATTGAGCGGATTTTTTTTCAGATATTCTCTGATAGGTTCTATAAATTCTGAATCGACTTGTAATGCTATACTCTCGACTGCACCTGGCTTGATAATTGTGAGGAAGAATCTTCCATCATCCAATAGGCTTATCTGATTATATTTCCCATTTTCTTTGAACTGTTCCGGTGTGGCACTTGCCCAGAGTTTGTTTGGGTCTTCTGAGAGTCATATTGTTTGTTCGCCTGTTGGTGACATTTCACCGGGGATTCACTCCAGAACCGTAGTAGGTATTTCTCAGTAGAGACCTGTCTCACCAGAAGCGTCTTCTATTAATCTTGCAAGAAGCATTTTATCACTAGATAGTCGGGTCTCAACAGCTTCTCTATCTTCAGTTGTCACCTCTCCAGATGTAAGAGCTGCTATTTTTTCCCTGATTCTAAATTCAGCACTGCGTACAGATCAGACTTCTCCATATGTTCGAATCCAATTAGTCGCACTTTGTGTATCTAGACCATCTGTATCAGGTCTACCACGCCCTTTGAGTATTCTTCCACCCATACAATAATTATTAAACAATATTTCATGTTATAATAATCATTTATACTGTCTGTCAATAACTACAACTTTGTCATCACGATTTCATTTGGTAGGCCTGCTGTATGATTGGGCTGAGTGGTCATGATGGTCGTTGTATCTGCGAAGAGCTGGCAGAGAATATGTGTGTGATCTTCGTCGAGTTCCGAGAGTACATCATCGAGGAGGAAGAATGGTTTTTTTCAGGAATTCTTTTCTACATATTTGCCCAGGAGTCGGATAAAGGCGAGCAGGAGAATCTTATTTTCCCCACGAGAGAGGATGTACTTAGTTCCATTCCATGCTCCGTTTATCTCGACTGAAAAACTAATCTCATCGAGATGAGGACCGACAGTTGTTCGTCCGACCACAAGGTCTCGCTCGGTGTAGTCGGCGAGGAGTTTCAGAAATGATTCTTTGGTTATTTCTTCCAGTGGATGTCGCTCCGAGAGTTCTATTCTGACAGGACCGGGGAGATCGAGATGGTCGAGGGATTGTGTCTGAAACCATGTGAAGAATCTTCTTCGTTCTCAGATGACCTGCACAGCGTATTCTGCGAGGAGAGTATTCCAGGATGAGAGGTCCTCTTTTCTCGCTTCTCTATCTAAAATAGACTGAATCACACGATTACGGGAGGTGAGAGCTGTGCGATAGTTTCGGAGGATTTTCTCATACCCCGGACTCGCAAATACGAGCATATCATCGAGAAAATTTCTCCGCTCACTCGGTTCTCCAGAGATAACACGCAGATGATCACTCTGTATCCAAAACGCTCGGTACGGCATCTTGTCTTCGTACTTTGGCTTTGAACATGATGACTCGTCCATATGCCATTTTGGTGAACGATTCTGACCATCAAAAATTGATTGAAAAAGAACTTCACCGAGTTCGAGTCGTAGAGCCCATTCAGTTTGTTCAAAAGAGGCCTTTCCTTCCCAGCTCGTGTGATGCGGATTGCTGGCATTTACGAGAATTGATATTGCTTCACAGAGAGTGGATTTCCCTGAACCGTTATTGCCTACGACAATTTGAAGGTCCTCGGATATTTCGAGAGATGTATCCGAATAATGTTTGAATTGGTAGAGGGAGAGTTTCATTCGTGATATATTTTCTGATTCTATTGTACTTTTTCTGAAAAAAGTACCAAAATCATTTAGGGGAACTCAAACTCGCTATAGACCAGGTTCATCAGAATATCTGTATTCATCACGCTCAAACAGTGATTCCCCTAAAAACCTATTTCTGTTTGTAAGCACAGGAATGCTCCTTTTATTTTGTCCTAGATTTTAAGTGGCATGATAATATGTCGGAAATCTTCTTCCTGAGTATTCAAATTGGTTCCCTGGATGAGGATAGGGGAGAGACTGGTCTCAAATCCTACACGGACATCATCACCTTCTATGACCTGGAGAGCATCGATGAAGTACGTTGCGTTGAGCCCGACTTGGTCATTTCCCTCGATTTCTGCTGGTACCTCTGTTTCGCTGGCACCGAGCTCTGTGTCGCCTGAGTCGAGACGGATGACGCCGCTGCTATCGAGTGCCATTTTGACATTAAAATTATTCTCTCGAGCGATGAGGCTGACTTGTCTGAGGGACTGTACGAGTTTTGATCTATTGGTGAGCGCATTGATGCTCGTTGTTTTTGGGAAGAAATTTCCATAGTCAGGGAAGTGGCCATTGAGCAGTCGAGAGTAGAAGAGGACGCTTTCGTAGACGAGCAAGATTTGGTTATCAGCGAAATACACTTCTACATCGACGCCATCAGGGAGGGTTTTCATCATCTCGTTGGCACTTCTCGCGGGGAGGATAATGGCGATTTTTTTGTCTACACCCGTGTCACAATTGTATCGGTATTCAGAGAGGCGGAAGCTGTCCGTTGAGGCAAAAGTAATGTGGTCAGTATGGAGCTGGATATAGACACCAGCCAGAGTCGGACGGATATTTCCGCTGGCGCACGAGAAGAGCGTCTTGCTAAAAGCTCGCTTGAGAACATCAGAGCTCATGCGAAATTTTGTATCACGGCGAGTCGCGGGAATCATCGGGAATTCATCGGCTCCGAGTCCTTTGAATCTCGTTTTTTGTTTATTTGCTGTGAAATTGAGCGTGTGTCCGGTATCAGTTTTTATCTTGAGGCGAGTCGGGTCCAGGAGATTCAGATATGATGCGAGAAATCGAAAAGAGACGGTGATATCGCCCGGTTCTTTTATCTCAATACCACTCTCAATCGTGTATTCGATAGCCATTTCGAGATTATTTGCTACGACTGTGAGCTTCTCATTGGTTGCACGGAGGAGGACATTTTCGAGTATCGGCGTTGTGGGGCTATTTATGACAGCATGAGCGACCGTTTTTATGGCGGTGAAGAGCGTATCGGAGTCGAGTTCTATGTGCATAGGAAAAATATTATGGAGTCGCGAAAACAAGTATATGGTAGCTCCGGCCGGACTCGAACCGGCACACCTTGCGGCAAAGGATTTTGAGTCCTTCGTGTCTACCATTCCACCACGGAGCCATACGACCTGTTTGAGCGTGGATGCCTATGGCTATCTCACGCGATTAGGATATAGGAAAAGATGATTTTTGCAAAAGAGTATTGCAAAAAAACTCCCTCAGTTTTTCGAGGGAGAGAAAGTTTTTGAATTCTTTATTTTATGAGCTTCAGTAGGAGATTTTTGAGTATTTCACGACCGTTTTGGGTCATCACAGATTCTGGGTGAAATTGCACACCGAGCATTTTTTGTTCCGGCGAGTGAATAAGATTGATGCTTCCGTCAGATTTTGTGAGTATTTCACATCATTCTTTCTCACCAAATCCCGCAAAAGAATTGTAGTGACCAACTCTTTCTTCACCAAACGTGAGTTTCACATTTTTTTGGACTCATTGGAGAGCCTTTTCCAGTTTCTTCACCTCCAGTCCGAGATACTGACAGATTGCCTGACAACCCAGACAAATACCCAGGAGTGGAGTGTTTCATCTCTCAGCGAGTATCTCTCTCATCCGGTTCATTTTCGGATTCGTGAAATCATTAACATTACCTGGTCCACCGCCGAAAACGAGAACATCTTGTTTCTGTTTTTCATATTCGTCGTATCCAACGACATGTACTTCGCAACCGAGAGATTTCATAAATACTCAGAGTATTGGGGCGAATTTATCCTCGAAATTGATAACGGTTATCTTTTTTCATACGAGTTCTGGGCATGGTTCGAGCGCCTTTTGTTCGTCAAAATGAAATCTGCTCAGAAATTCATTTCTCGCTTTTTGCATAGCTCGCTCATGTCTTTTCTTTTGGGTCGGATGAAGTGCTGAATCTCGCCTATGGAATTTTCCAGAGAGAACCCGGATATTACCCTCTGCTTTGTTTCTCGTTTCATCGGCTTCGCGCTGAGGCTGTGATGCTTGAGTAACACCAGCTCCTGCTGTGACGGTCGCAGTTTCTTGATTGAAGTCCACATGAACCCCGCGGATAGCAATGGCACTATTGAGATTATGGTAATTTCGATACACGCCGAAGACCCCGCCATAATATCCTCGTGTGATACCCTCAATCCGAGCGATGATTTTCGCTGCCTCATCTATCGGACTTCCCGTGAGTGTGGGTGCGTTGAGAGTCTGTCGTAGAGCATCGATAGCGTGAGTACCGGGGACAACCTTTCCCGCGATGATATATTCGGTGTGGATGACAGCTCCAGTTTCTCGCAGAAATGGTCACTTGATATATCCGTGTGGGCAAAAATCTGCAATCATCTTCGTTCCCTCGTCGAGGAGCATGGCGAGTTCTTGTCGTTCTTTTTCATCCTTCATGATAAATTCTGTTAATCTCTCATCAAAACTTTCTTCATCACCAATTTTCATCGTCCCAGCAATCGGGTTGACTGTGGCTCGATGATTCTGTATGGTGAGATGACGCTCGGGACTTGCGTAGGCGTAAGCATGATCAGGAGTTCGGAAGAGCGCGGTCATGTAGGTGCCCCGTATCTGGAGGAGACGGGCGAGTATCGCGAGTGGTGTCCTCTCGGAGAGTCCTGTTATTGGTGCTGAGAAATTTCTCGCCAAGACTGCCTGACATATATCACCATTTTTGATGTGTTCCTGGGCTTGTATGACCTTTTCACGGTAGAGCTCATCTCAGATATCTGGGATAAAATCCCCGAGTGAAAAAGTATCGTCACCATGAGTGGTGAGTATGGCGTGGAGTCGTTCGCGTGTGACATATTGGATATCTCGTGTCTTTGAGACGATAGCGAGTATTGGTTCGTTGCCTATGGCTTCTCGGCCTGCTTCTCGCATAGTGCTCGAAGGAGTGAGAAATGTGACGACTTTTCAGGGAGTCTGGAGGGATTTCATTTCCTCAAGTGTGGCAGCTCGAATGAGCTCGCCCGGATAGATGCGCGCATGATTGCCCTGGGCAATGATGGCATAGTTTTCTCCTCTAAGTGAGGAGGGAAGTGTAGTCTGTTTCATAAATTGAATGGTAAAATAAATAATGTATTGGTTTTTGTGACAAAAAAGTTCACAAAAAAGAGACTCCAAAAAGTCCCCAGAGTACAGAAGTACTCAAAACACTACTTACGCCATCAACCCTGAATTCTTCAGTATTGTAGGATACGAGATCCACGACTGACTGTCGTGATAGAGAGTTCGAGTTCTTCCGCTATCTCTCTCTGTGTTTTACCAGCGACGAGAGCATGCATGACCTTGATTCGCTCATCAATTGTCTCGATTTCCTGAGGGCTCAATATATCCTCGAGGAATCCATCGAGATTATCCTTGTAATGATCTAATTCAGCGATAATGTTTCTGCGAAGAGTGGCCTGGTACGACATACTTGTTTGTTAGCTTGTATTACTACGATGATACAAAGAGAGAGGAGAAAGTCAAAAGAAAATAAAAAATACTCCAAATGGAGTATTTTAGGGATGTCTGTATTTAGAGAGACCCTCAGCGTTCTGGATTGAAAGACTGAGAATACCAATAAAAGCCATTAAGGGGATCGTCTGCACCCTTCACTCGTATATCTACTCAGAGTTCACTATAGAGGGGGTCTTTGTGGTTTATGAATCGTTTGGTTATTAGTCATTTTGCCACTAGTTCTTCGAGCTGGATGAGTGCAGGAATATTCTTCGAAGCAGTTGCAATATCCTTTTCAAATGATTCTTTACTGGTTGCATAACCCCATTTTTTCTCATCAGAAAGTATATGGAGTGCCTCCGAAATAGCAGGGCGCAGAGTCTTCTGCAGATAGTCGTGTGCCTCTTCTTTGGTTTTTATTTCTGGAAGAGGTGGAAGAGAAGATTCTTTTTTATCTTCTGCGAGACCTTGTGAAATCATGCCAGCGAATCAGAGAGCCAGTGTTTTGAGGGCGTTTCTGCGGGGGAGGTTATTGCAAGAGGGAATAGATATTTCTTTATTCATTTGTTTATTATACATGTAAATATAATAAAGCAAAAATAATACCTAAATTATAACCTAAAAAATCCTGAATTCTTGATCCTACGGGTTTCATGCCTTGAAAAAAACTAATATGAGCCGTTACCAGGGTAAGGAAACCCATTCCTCACCTATGTATCGCTATTTCAAGATAGCCTGGAAATTCTGGTACCCTATTCTCAGAGTCATAAAACCAGCGTTCACAAGTTTTTGTAGATTAATTCACAGTCAAGTCCACAGGGAACCGTAATTCTTTACTTATTCAATATTTTAATTCAGTGACAAGAATTTTGATATATCCAGTATGCTTTCAGGTATTTAGATACTCATCTCTAAATATGAGATTTTGTGTACCGGATCATATTGTTCATCATGAGCTAAATCCTCCAACACTATAAGTTGGCCAGCCATCAATTCTAGTACTAAAAATAAAAGTATTATTTTCACTTGAGACAATTCTAAATGTAAATGGTTTGTCGCCATGTCAGTCTTGCATTTCAGTTGTAATACTACAAGGCTCAAGAGTGTATGTTACTCACTCAAGCGTTGTGGTACAATAATCCGTACGAGGAGGATCAGTATTTTCCACAACCTGTATTTTCGCACGAAGTCGTAATTGTTTACTTACATATGTTGAATAATCTGTAATGCTCACTGGCATATACCCATTGTACTCACCTATTGATAAACCATCATCATTGAGATATCCATAAATTGTTTGTTTTCATGAAGCTCACCCAGATCATGTCTTTGGTATGAACGTATTTATCGGGAATCCTACAATTTGTGCACCGTGGCCAAATCAGTAACCCGTGTTGAGAGGATCCGGGATTATATCAATTGAATATGGCATATCGCCCCCTTTATTCTTCATAGTGACTTCTATAAAACACGGATCAAGTCGAAATTTATTTGATCATAACTCAATTTCACAAATCTCATTTCTTGGATTAACTACCACTTTTGTTTCATCCATTTTTTTTATATAAACCGGAGCTGACAGCGCAAGATCATATATATTACTGCTTACTGATATATCCATGGCGTAGCCATCTATTGTATTATTGTCTGTGCAGGTGTATTCCATATATTCTCCGGATTGGAGGACATTATCTTGATGGTTTCAATTACCACCATATCAGAAATTTTTCCATCAGAAAGGTAGGGTTGGAGCAGTATGAGTTCCACCGCAGGGCCAAATTTTAGAAGATGCAATGTCCAATCTTCAGACCTCGATATCTTTTGCTCATGTGTTGGTTATTTTTACTCAAAATTCTGCCGGATCTCAACTGTTGATTGTCTGAGAGTCATTTCCGACTTTTCCATCAAGATCTGCCTTATTGGCATCATTTATCTCAATTTCAACATCAAAACTCTTTTTTTCAATACACGCCCCCTCATTACAACCATTTGGGCATATATATGTCTGACTAACACCAGATTCGGATGGATTTTCTGGACAGATATATTCATCGAGAGTATTTGTACTAGAACAGAAATCAGTACTAACAACACCATTAGAGAGAGTAGTTTGCCCCTTGGTATAATAGTTAAGACCATTATCACTATCCGTGCACTGTCCTTGTGTACTACCGTAGTTATATTTAATAGAAGTAGTCAAAATCTCAGTTTCTAATGGAATGCTGTGTCCTATACCTGTTACTCCATGTATTTTGAAAGATCAACTTCATGTTATTCCTTCAAGTACAGCATAAAGTTGAAGTCACCGTGCCGCCTCACCTCTCTTAAGTACAAAATCCTGACCATCTCTAGGTGAACATTTGAGAGTTCACTCATTTTTAGCATATGAACATGAGAATACCACTGCTCCGTCATGGTGCCCAGGAAGTGGATATACAATTATCCAGTCCTTGAATGAAATAGTATCAAGCGGAAAGACTGCACTCAGACTAAGACTACCAATTGTTACTGCCTTTTCCCCTACCTCTCCAGAAATCGTCGATGGGGTTGATGGAAATTCCATAGAAAAATCATACAACATTACTTGACTGCCCTTAATGCCGGAAAATTGTACCTCTCATGACATTGTTGGACTTCTGAAAATGAGCTTGCCTAATGGTTTTTCGGCTAGAGCCCTCTTACATGTCTCATAATCTTCTTTGAAATTTTTGATTTCCTGAATTTGTTTTTCGAGGAGTTTGATATTTGATTCAGCGTTTTGGATAGCTGGTTGCGCCTTATTGATTTGTGCTCTCACAGTTACGAGAGAGTTTTGGGTATTTTTGATATTCTGCTGTACCTTTTTCAGGTTTTCCTTTTTTGCTGCACAATTGGCGACTGATCGGGGTCCACAGTTCTTCTTAATAAACACCTCAAGAGTTCTCTCTGTCTTTTCCGCTGCTTTCTTCTCATTTTCTAGTTTCTTTATTTGTGCTTCATTTTTACGAATATCAGCATTTCATAACTGTATCTTTTTCTGAAGACTTGTTTTCTCCGCTGAGAGCTTTTGAATAGTAGCCGAAGCTCAGTCATATTTTGCTTTGCCTGATGTCTGAGTCGCCTCACTACATACAAAGCTGGGATTGTTAAAAGCATCCGATCGGAGACCTGAGAACCCACCACGACCTGATATCATGACTCATACACTGATGAGTGCGAGGAGTGCGACAGCAAATACTGTTTTTTTCTGTGACGAAGAGATGGCTACCATAAGATAAAATAAGGGATTACCTCATCATCGTAGCAGACATTTCTGGACAATGCAAATATTTTATGACTGATTTTTTATTTCTTACTTACCCTATCACATTCCCTGCCTTGTCCCGGATGACCATTTTCTTATCTTCTGCAGTCCTATTTGCAAAGTATTGTTGGACGATCATAAAGAGTGTACCAATGAGCCAATAGAGACCTACTCCTGCAGGAAATTGAAATGCGAAGAGTGCTGCCATAGCAGGGAAGATGTAGAGCATCATCTTTTGCATTTGTTGCATATCGGGCATGTTTGGGTTTTTTGGTTCTTCTGTTTTTTCTGGTTGTGTAGCGACTATTCTCTTCTGTGCGAGCCACATCTGACCGAATTGGAGCCCACCAGTGAGGAGACCGAGGATTATACCGACGACACCACCACTTCGCTCGAGATGGAGGCCAAAGAAATAGGTCTCGAGGGTCACGTTTCGGAAATTCTGGAGCCATGCAAAATCATAGAGATGCGCGAAATTACTCGGATTACTGATATTCAAAATCACTTGATAGAGGACGATGAGGATGGGGATTTGTATGAGAATCGGGAGACATGATCCGAGAGGATTCACCCCTTCTTTTTTATAGAGTTCCATCATCTTCATGCCGATAGTTGCTTGGTCGCCCTTATGTTCTTCTTGGATAGCCTTTATTTTTGGTTGGATGACCTGCATGCGTCGCTGAGAGACGAGCATCTTCTGCTGAGGGATGAGGAGTCCGAGACGGATGATGAGCGTGATAGCGACGATAGCACCTCCGAGACTATATCCTGGCAGAATCAATGTGAGCGCGACAAAGAGATTGTACACTGGATCATAGAAGAAAGTCCTGAAAAAGAGTCGAAATGCACCAGCATGGCCTATTGTGAGCGACACTTCAGAGGTGGTATTAGTCTCAGGCTGAGTATAGATAAATGCGAGTGCGACCTCAGGAATATTGGCAAAGCTGGTTTGAAACTCCAGGATATCTTCTTTTGTATGTCCAAAAAGTGGTGTTGTAGCGCGTGGTTCTGCTGAAACAGTCCTACAAAAAGCTGTTGGAAGAGTCGTCTTCTGGACACCATTTGCCGTCACACCGATATCACGACACGTATCAACACTGATAGCGCTTTCTGTGTCATTGATGAGCGAGACAACGGGCGTGCTCGGGAGCGTATATCCTCGTGCATCTGCCACTATTCTTACAGGTGCAGGAATAGGAGCCGCTTTTTTACTGGCGCTCTGCCAGAAAAATGCGACGAGAAAGATGAGATAGATGATGATAAGGGTTTTTCGAGAGGGGTTCATACTAAAATTAAGAATTATGAATTAAGAATTATGAGGTGTTGCTGTTCAATTTTTTCGAATTGTTCACAGTATTTTGAGTATTTCATCGAGATCAGCTAGAAGTGAAGTGGATTCATTTTCTTCAAAGAGTTCAACTGCTCTCATGAGCCGTATCCAGTAATGCGTTTCCCGAGCTTCCTTATAGGCAATTGATAGTTTGGCTAGAAAATCTGGTCGTGAATGTCATCAAATTGCTTCTTCTATATTCGCCCCAATCGATGTGCCACTTCGGAGTAATTGTTTTGACATGATAAATTCTTTTTTTGCTTCAATTATATGATTATATGCTTTTACCACTCTGATAGAAAACTGAAATGATTTATCTTGTATAATATTATACTTCATGGGAGTCATTGTATCGATTTTCTCTTAATTCATAATTCTTAATTCATAATTCCAGGACTTATCTTTTCAATGAGCTTCTGAGCATCCTCTACCCATTCTGTTGGTATTTTTTTCTCAGGGATTTTGAGGCCTTTTCGGAGAGTAAATATGCACTGGAAATATTTGTCGGCAGGTGACTTCAATTGCGAGAGGAGTCCGTCGTAGAGACCACGGCGATAGCGATTCCTCTGAACAGCTCGCTTATCATGTTTCCGAGAGATGCTGACAGCCATTCTATGGCATGTAGCATTGCGTCCCTCGAGACAATTCATCGTCCAGTATGTTCAAAAAAAGGGTCTTCCTTTTTTGAAGACCCTACTTACTTCGTATTCTCTGAGGCGGTATTTCTTTGCTATCATGCGAGAGGGTTAGATCCTACTTGCTTTTCTTTTTAGCAATAATATGAAATTTCGGATTTCCTTTTGGAGATTTGAGACGAATAGGGTAGCTCGGAGCGAGTTCGTGGCGACCTTTTTGTCGACGACGCTTGAGGACATTGCGGCCATTTGCTGTGATGCCACGAGAGAGGAATCCGTGTGTGCGGAGTCGTTTGCGTTTCTTGAGTTTTCCGAGCATAGGAGAGAATTAAGGTAATAGTTCTGTGAAAGAATATGAGGATTGTATAGAAAAAAGAGCAAAGTCAACAAGAGTTATCTCTCATGGATTTTTATCTGGAGTATGCCTCTATTTTAGATAATTAGTCTAGCACCCTGCCCACGGATTTTCGACTCCATTACCTACATTCGGAGGAGGTAGAGCTTCGTAGCCTGTCAATGCTTGGTTTACCTTTACTCTAGTAGTATCAGAGCCAAGACCAACCGTAGATTCACATCTTATGTCATCAGTCTCGGAATCACTTTCTGAATTTTCCACATCGACACCCCAATATGATTTCATATGCAAAAATTAAGGAATAAGACTCACTTATTTTATGCACCCCAGATAATTATCAAATAGTCTTTGCGTCTTCTGGTCTTTTGCCTTGTATGAGTTCTTTTGTTGGATCATAGAAATCGAGATTTTTCTCTCCTATGACCTCCACCATATGGTCGAGAAGTTCATTGAGTTTTATCTCTTTTTGTATCCCCTTTTCCATATTCTTGAGCTGACAGACACCACGACGAGCCTCCATGATACCGATGATAGCGACATATTTTGTCTTGAGCTGATTGGCTTTCTTGAGCTGTGTTTTCATTGAGGGAGACCCGAATGATGCGAGAATATTCAACCCCATATCACGAGCCTGGATACTGAGCGGGAGAGCGAGTTTTTTTGCTTCTTCACCGACCTGGATGAAGTAGAGATCGATAGTATCTTTGTTGAGCACTGAGAGTCCTGATTCGACCATAGAATCAATGAGTCGCTCGACGCCGATAGCAAATCCAGCAGCTGGGACAGGATTTTTGCTTCAGAGATTTGTCGCGAGATCATCGTATCGACCACCACCACAGTACGAATCCTGTGAGCGACCAGAATTATCCACACATTCAAATACGACATCAGAATAGTAATCGAGTCCACGGACGAGCGTATCATCTTCGACGAAGTCTATACCGAGGATGGTGAGGTATTCTTTGGTTGCTTCGTAGTAGGCGACTGAGTCCTTCTTCATGAAGTCACGGAGCTTTGGAGCAAAGGGAAGAATCTCGCGGACATCTGGATTTTTTGAATCAAGTATTCGGAGAGGGTTCTGCTCGACCCGAGCCTTATCTATCTCATCGAGGAGATGTGATTTACCACGAAAAAACGCCTGAAGCTCAGCAACATAGGCTTCGCGTTCTTTTGCATTTCCGAGTGTGTTGATTTTTGTTGTAAACTTCCCGCCGAGACCACAATCTCTGAGTATCTTCACAGCCATGTGAATATTCTCAGCGTCGAGAACAGGATCGCGCTCACCAATGATCTCAGCACCTATTTGGTGAAACTGACGGTATCGACCCTTTTGCGGTCTATCATAGCGAAAATGAGGTTCAACATAATACAGATACACGGGCTGTGGGTCCTGGGTAAAATTTTCTAGATACGCTCGCATGACGCCTGCTGTTGATTCTGGTTTGAGCACGAGATCACGCCCTTTTTTATCCTGGAATTCGTAGAGTTCTTTGCTGACGACATCAGTGTGTTCACCAACAGAGCGCACGATGAGGTCACGCATTTCCATCATCGGAGTCGATATACGAGTGAATCCGTAGTGACGAAAAATATGTCGAGCGACCTTCTTGATAAAGGTATAATACCGTTGTTGCTCGCCGAACCAGTCTTGTGTTCCGCGGACGCGTTGAGGGACTTCCATAGAAAAAATCAGGATAACAAAGAAAAAACAAACTAAGCGATAGTATAGTGTTTTTCTGGATTAATCAATGTAAAACCATTAAAATTTGTAATCTCTTTCTTCACACAATCCTCACAAATTGCCTCTAGTCAAGAGCGGTTTTATTCGTATAGTGCAGCTATGAAAATCTCAAAAATATTATTCGCCACTCTCTGTTTGGTCGCTATTTCGCCTTCTTTTGGTCAGGATGTAGCAACAGACAAGGAACTCTTCGAATTCTCAGTTGCTACTCCAGCAGTCGAGACAAAAATTGTTGATACAAAAGTACCTACAACTGAGGTAAAAGTCGAAGTGAAGGTAGAGCCAAAAGTCGTCCCAAAGACTGAAGTGAAGGTAGAGCCAAAATCAGCTCCTGCACCAGCAACGCTCGTCGCTGATGCACAGACGCTCATCAAGGACAAGCTCGTTCAGAAATACCAAGTCCGTCTCGATGATGTCATCGGCCGTATGACTAATCGTCTGGGTACTGCTACTGTTGCAGAACAGCGTGCTGCTCTCACTGATCTCCGTGATCGTATGTCAGAAAAGAAAACACTCGTGACAGGTATGAAGGATCTCGAACCACTCAAACAAGATATCATCACTGCTATCCTCGACCATGTTATCTTTCGTCTTGATGGCCTCATAAAGCAATCAGCGCACACTATCAGTGATAAGGTAAGAGCATAATATAGCAATAAAAAAGAGCCAACTGGCTCTTTTTTTATTGTGATTATTCGATAATAGTTGTCTTTGTAATCTCTACTTTTTTGAAGGGCTTGTCACCGCTATCAGTAGGCACGATGGCGATTGTTTCGATGACTTCCATTCCTGACGTGACCTGTCCAAAGACGCTGTGCTTACCATCGAGCCAAGTGGTTTCTTCAGCATGGACGATGAAAAATTGACTTCCGTTGGTGTCTGGTCCAGCATTTGCCATAGAGACATAGCCTTTTTTGTGTGATAGCTCGGGATGAAATTCGTCTTCAAATTTCTCACCATAGATACTCTCACCACCACGACCTGTGCCAGTTGGATCACCACCCTGTATCATGAAGTCGGTGATAATGCGGTGGAAAATTGTTCCATCATAGTAACCCTTTTTTGCGAGTTCTACGAAGTTTTTTGCTGTTTTTGGAACCTTATCTGCGAAGACCTCAAGTGTGATATCACCATGATTGGTGTGGAGTGTGACCGTAGGATTGGGCATAATTGTTGATGTTAGGAAATACAGAGAAGAGCATAGCGAAAAGGGATTTATTGCAAGAGAAGAAAAATGTAAGAAAGAGAAGGTCTATCCGTCATACACAGTACACAAAACTGTACTTCAAATTTTATCATTTCTCCATACAATGTTTTCATTACCCTCTTCCTATGCAGATACACAATGAGCTCCAGCTCAAAGAATGTTTCGAGAAATATGCGGATATGCTCTATCGATTATGTTTGTTTCGTCTTCATGGTGACGAGATGGCAGCGACTGATCTGGTTCAAGAGTCGTTTTACCGGGCAGGACTGGAGCTCGAGAAGTGAAAGAATATAGAGAATTTGAAATCATTTATTTTCCGTATCGCCACAAATCTCATCATCGACCAATCAAGAAAAGTAACAATTGAATCACTGGATGGAATTATGGAGGAAAAAGATGATATACCCAGCTCATCACCTTCGCCCGAGAGACAAGCGCTAGCGCAGATTGAGATGGAGCGTATGTATGGGATACTGGATGAGTTGCCGGTCCTCGACCGGGATATATTCCTCCTTCGTTTTGTGGAAGATATCACGCCAAAAGAGATCGCGGAAATGCTCGACCTCGACACAAACGCTCTCACCGTCAGGCTCCATAGACTCAAGCAAAAAGTTTCAGACTTGTTTAACTATTCACTCTAATATATGAAATTATTTCCCAACATCACCCGAGATATCACTCTCCCACTCGAGAAAAAAAATCAGATGTGGGCCAATGTTGTTGATAAAATACAGCTTTCTCAAATTTCTCTAGAGGAAAATGTAAGAATGGATGACGCCAATCGTCATACTGTGTGAGAGGCACACACCCCGCCCTCACCTTTATATCCTAACCACAAAAATATGGTTAATACAAAAATATTTGCAACGATGCTCGTCATCATCGCGTCTATCATGGGTACTTCATTTGCTGCAGAACGATCTGTCCCTGGTGATGCTCTCTACGCATTTAAAGTAGGAGTAAATGAACCAATACGAGGCGTACTGAGTGTCGGTGCTGAAGCAGACGCTCGATGGGAAATAGAAAAAATCGAACGCCGTGCTCATGAACGAGCTGTGCTCGAAGCTCGCGCTGAAACTACTGCAAAAACAGACATAGATATAGAGACGAGATCTCAAGCATCTATCGAAAAAGCTCAGCGTCATATAGTTGAACTTCAGTCACAAGGAAAAGCGGAAGCTGCCTCATCTGTAGAGATTGGTCTCACGACCGCTATCAACGCGATGACTTCAGGTGGCTCACGTAATAATATAAATACAGACGCTGACGCAGAAGCCTCTTCAGATATTAATATCAAAGTAGATGGTGAAGCTGTGAGCGATGCAGCAGTCAATGCCGCAGCTGATGCAGCTACTTCCGCTGCAGGCTCTGTCGCATGAGCAGTTCAGGCTGAAGTGAAGAGTAATAGTTCTGTTTCTGGATCAGGATCACATGATAATGGATCTGGTTCAGTGACCTCAGATATATCATCCGACCTTGACGTAGCAGGTAAGCTCGACCTCTAATTCGGATATGATAATTATCCTGTAGAGTCGTCATATTACCTCGCAGATATTCCCTTCCATCAAAAGAGGGGAATTTCTGCGCATATTCTAGCGATTCTGCTCGTCAAGCATTTTCCTCTTTTCTATTTTTCACAGAGAGTATAATGAGAGTTCATTTCTTATGCATAATTTTATGAATACATGGTTTGAACGGAATGCTGTCGCATTCAAAGTGCTCCTCTGTATAGTGCTCCTCCTGATCATGATGATACCGACGGCGATGCTCAGTAGCACCATCTACGAGAGATCCAATCGTGCTACCGAAGCACGCAATGAGATCATGTCGAAGTGGGGAGCCAATCAGGTCCTGACTGGTCCCATTATTTCCGTTCCCTACATAGACGCAGACAAGCAAACACGCTACTATCATTTCCTCCCCGACACTCTTTCTGTATCGTCTAATCTTGCTCCTGAAGAGAGAAAGCGAGGTATCTATTCGACTATTGTCTATACGAGTGCTGACACTATTCAGGCAAAATACGAACCCCTCACCAATACTGTTCCAGCAAATTTCAGAACAACACTCCAATGGAATCGAGCTGTCATTTCCTACGGCATCACTGATATGAAGGGTATAGAAAAATCCATCACCGCGACACTCGATGGCAAACCTCTGAGTTTCCAGCCGTGACTTATCACCGCCGATGTCATCAGCTCAGGAGTCAGCCGCGAAGTATCTCTGAATCCAAATGCCCCAATATCACTCACGATAGATATTTCTCTCAAAGGGGGTGAACAAATATCCTTTACTCCACTTGGTAAGAACACCACTGTGAGTGTGGCAGGTCCATGGCCATCACCGAGCTTTAACGGAGCATTTCTCCCAACAAAGCGCGAAGTAAATGGTAAAAATTTTCAGGCGAGCTGGACTGTGACAGATTTTAACAGAAATTTCCCACAACACTGGGATGGTCCGAGTTATCAGCTTCAGTATGTTCCACAGTCAGTTGACTACGAATATGATAGGGTCTATCTCGAAGAAAAAGCCTATAGCACACCATCAATGAGCGGGGCTCCGGGGTACAATTCTGTGAATATCGGTGATTCAGTATTCGGAGTGAAACTCATAGAAGTCGTCGATCACTATGACAAATCCACTCGTTCTATCAAGTACGCATTCCTGATTATCGGTCTTTCTTTCCTCGCATTTTTCCTCATGGAAGTCGTCCGAGGTCGACCAATTCATGTCCTCCAGTATCTCCTCGTAGGATTTGCTCTCGTGGTCTTTTATACGCTCCTCCTCTCGCTCTCGGAACATATAGGATTTAATCCTGCCTACATCATCTCAGCTCTCGCGACCATCTCACTCATCACCCTCTATACAAAGGCTATTTGTCATGAATGGAAATACGCTCAGATCGTTGGAGGTATCCTCGCGGTCCTCTATGCTCTCGTCTTCGTCATACTCCAGTCAGAGGATTATGCACTCCTCATAGGTAGTCTCGCAGTCTTCTCTATCCTCGGTATCCTCATGTACACCACCAGAAAAATCGACTGGTACGAAGTGAAGCGATAGAAACCTCTTCTCTATAATTAATCTCATAAAATTATGTCTCATACTATCATGCTTGCCACCACAGAATCTATCCCTAGCCGAGAAGTGTCAGAAGTCCTCGGACTTGTGAAATGAAGCACTATTCAGACACGACATGTCGGGAGCCATATAGTTGCTGGACTCATGACGCTCGTCGGAGGGGAAGTAAAGGGCTATGTAAAGGCTGTAAATAGCGCTCGCGAGGAAGCTACCGAGCGAATGGTCGAAGAAGCGCGTGCTCTCGGAGCAGATGCTATCGTGTGTTTGCGATATTCTACTTCCCAGGTCTTGAGCGGTGCTGCCGAGATTCTTGTCTATGGCACAGCAGTAAAATTCCGCTCATAAAAGCCCATTTTGCTAAAATAGCTTACTAAAAAATACTCACAGGTGTCAACATCGTATAACTTGTAAAGAATATATCTGGGGATAAAATAATTAATCCCGTTTATTCTTAACCATTTTATTTATGGGCAATGAACAACCTGGAGTGATTGACCGTCTGATGGGCAATGTCCCTGATATGACACTAGAGGATCTTCTCCTACAGAAGATGCAGCTCCTCCTCGATATGGAAGAGGATCTCCTCGACGCGCTCGCCAAAATGGCTGAAGCGGCTACGGACCCTGAACTCAAAAAATGATTTCAGGATCATGGAAAGGAAACCGAGGGGCACATCGAAAGAGTGACCCAGGCTTTTGAGATATTGGGCAAAGAGCCAACATGAATGATGAGTGAAGGTATACATGGCATCATCATGGAAGCTGAATGGATGATGGGGCATGTGAAGGGCAAGGATGCGCTAGATGCTGCTCTTATAGCAAGCGCAGGATGTGCCGAGCATTTTGAGATAGCTTCTTATGCTACTGCTATCGCATGGGCAACACAGCTCGGATATGATGATGTAGTAAAGCTCTTTGAAGCGAATCTAGAGGATGAGCTCGCCGCCGAGCAAAAGATGAGCAAGCTCGGAGGGAGCAAGCTTTTTCCCAAAGCTGATAAAGAAATTTAGCTGAGTATGTGCCCCGCTTGCGGGGCACATTTTATACTTTCTTCATGAGGAAACTAATAGAGCTGACTAAAGAGGCTACTCAGATATCTCACAGGCACTACGAGGTATCAGGTCTTGCTCCATTGGCTTTCTGTTATTTGTAGGCTCTTTTTTTGATCAATCATAAATTTCTCTTCCATGAGATTGCCGTATTGCTCATCATAGATCCCCACGATCCATTCGAGATTTATTTTACTCGATCTGTTATCGAGATTTGCAGACCCAATTATGGACCATTTACTATCTATTATGATGACTTTTGCATGCATTCTCGAGGGCTGGTATTCATATATTTTTACTCATGCTTCGAGGAGGGCACTATAAAAAGTATGGCTTGCCCACCTCGTATGGGGGGTATCGGTGTGTTTCCCAGGAACTATGATACTGACCTCGACTCATTCTTTTGCCTTCTGTACGAGAGCCTTTAGGATGTCATCACTGGGGAGGAGATAAGGGTTCTGTATATGAATAGATTTGGTTGATGCCTGTATAGAGAGCCATACAAAATTCTCCAAATCTGAGGAGAGATCAGGAGCGGGTATAGAGAGGAGAGACACAAATTGGTGAACTCATTTTTTTGGTTCCATGTCTTGAAAACTCAGTGGTGGTAAGTATTCTCCTGTGGTTTGTGTCCACAGATTCGAGAAAATATTGTGTCATTTCTTGGCAAGTTCGCCACCTGTTTTGTACATGTAGTCATGCCAGTTATTACACGAGGGTGAATCACAGAGCCAGAGATCTGCAATCGCTATTCCTCCGAGATACACAATTGCACCATCGATAACACAATCCCGTATGTGAATACGCCTATTGATACGATCTATATTCCACCAGGTAATTGGACGGAAAAAAGCAACTCTCCCCCCACATTTCTCTAATTTTTCAGTTGTTTTCCGAGACATCCTCGCACTTCATACACTGTCCAGCATGACCCTCACAATTATACCTTCCTTTGCTTTTTCAGCGAGAGCATCCATGATAGCGGTGCTAAATTCACCATCATTACAGATAAAATTGGTGAGATAAATAGATTTCTTTGATTTCTTTATTTCGTTCAACAAATCATCGAGAAACTCTCTCCCGTCAGTCAGGATAGTCACCGTTTCTCCCACACCTACAGAAGAATTAATCGCTGACGCGAGAATATCCTGAAAATTTTCAGGATTATTGAGGGAAATGGGTATTTTCAAATCGGGCTCAGGAGTCTTGTCTCCGTATTTTGTAAACAGATTGAGAAAGACCAGAAAAATAGTTATCAGGCCTATAAATGACAGGAATAATACCAACATAGCTATTTCTTTAGAAGAAGAGTAAACATTTTAGACTTTTTTGCTCTTTTGAAAAGCTAACTCTGACTTTTTTCAGAATAAATACGAAAAATAAACTCACAATAAAAAAGAAAAAATCCCTTACCTAAGAGTTGGCAATTATCCGTGCTACTCTTTCCGGAACATCTCAAATAGCAATTGGATGTTCCAGTGCGGGGCTTTCTGTATGAATTAAGATACCTTCTCTTCAGACAAAAACAGTTTGAGATTCCTCACCGGGTGCAGAGTTTTCGTATACCATGCCCTTTGTCGGTAATCAGATAACCCTTGGTGCTTCTCAGAAAACTGTCTGACTCAAATCACCCAGTATCCTAAGACCTTCTAAGTATCATCTTCCGTCTCCTTCTTTCCAGACTCTTCCTCCAAATATTCATAGATTTTCTATCTCCAGTCCGTCATCTCTCCAGTCCGTCAGAATCCGTACTATATCTTTACCATGTTTGTGAATCATTTCTACCTCATTATCTACTATTTTCAAGTTTTGATTTAATATATATCTTCCTGGGAAGATGTGTCAGAGATAATTTCATCCTCGATTTTGTCATGCTAATCCGAGACACCAATAAAACCTTTCTGATACCAGGGTTTCTGTCTTGTGTTGTGGCTGAGAGAATACAGATAGTCAGTTATTCAGATACACAATACCATCATCAGCTACTACATGATTCCCTGCAATGGTTCAGTTTTCAACAGGTTGTATGCTCTTTGATTCATATATTTCTTGCCGCCAATTTCTTCATTCAGATGATGGATTAAATGTGACGTTCATTGTAATTTGAAACAAAATAAAACACTAATAATATAGTGTTTTATAATAATTGTCAATGGAGGCACCATCCGGAGTCGAACCGGACTACGGGGCTTTGCAGGCCCCTGCATAACCGATCTGCCATGGCGCCGTATGTCGGAATTGTATGTTTTTATCAGAGAAAGCAAACTAACATTTTATTGATCGATGATGACCAATGTATAGCTTTGTTGATTTTTGTTATTGGAAAAATCTACTAGTACATTTCACTCATGAAAATCCGTAAATAATCCGTTCGGCTGTTTGCTAACTAAATCTACGAGCTTTGCGTAGTCAGCCAGTATGGCCTGCTGTATTTCCTCGGAGAGCTCTGTTTTTCCATCAATAACATCTTGTATCCTGAGACCGGAACCGATTCTCTCCATCATGAGGTATTCCTGCCCTTTTCCCTTATCGATGTATAATCCATAGTATTTTGGTACTCGAGCAAATCATTGAACCTCTGGTGATTTTGAGAGTAATTCTTCGATTTTTTCCATTCTTCCGAGAGAGAAATAGCTCGTCTGTCAACTTACTTCTTTTACAGCGTACTCACCCATGTGAGCGAAAACATCTCCGTTTCCGCCTGCTCTGATAAACATTCTCTCGGGCTCTTTCTCGATAAATTTTTTTACAGAGTTTCCATATTTTTTCACAATTTCCTTTACTGATGTGCCTTCTTTCACATGTCGGACTCATTCAGGCGTTAGCACCAAATGAAAATTACCTGCTTCAAAATGTCGTAATTGGCTATTCATGTGATTAGTCTATCATAAAATGTTTATATTTGCAAACTCTTTAGCACAGTGAGTGCCTTTTCTTGGTCGATAAAAAGAGGGCTTGTTGCAATGGTGATAATGTCTGCTTTTTCTAGCCAGTATTTCGTTGTTGCGAGGGTTTTCTCATCATCGAATCCCTGTGAGAAATAATCGAGATCAATATCGACAATAGTTGTTTGTCCTTGGTTGTTAGTTGTTAGTCGGGAGGATTTCTTTATCAGCTTATCATCTCCCCAAGTAAATATTCCTACACCATTCCTGTCCTCCCCAGTTACCATTACCGCTTCCGAAATAAGTCTAGTTGCGAAAGCAGGGACGATAAAATCCGCGATAGTCAGGTCCGTATTTGTGTATTCTTCGACGATACCTTCATGACTTTCTTCAGGGTGTTTCCAGGCAGGGAAATTGCCCGGTGTTGCGAGGTCAGTGTGCTGATCGATGTGCACGAGGAGAGCTCACTTCTGTATATATCATTTCCAGTATGCCTCATGCCAGAATGCAAAGGCGTGATTGTGATTGTCCATGATCCATGTGGGAACATGCGAGTTTTTGAGAAAAACAAAATGCTTCAATCATTTCCCAGCCGTCATCTTCCCATTTACCTCTCACTCTATCACTGTCTCATTTCCCGTCATGACATCGTCCAGAGTGCCTGTGATGAGACTTGGTACAACTATCGTTCTACTTGCTCGCTCATCGAAATTGAGGCGATTGTTGGAAATGGGTGTTGAGATGATTTTCTTTTTCTGATACATGATTCGTATTGTACTTTTTATGCAAAAAGTACCAAAAGCATTTAGGGGCGAAAAACTCGGACAGTTTTCGTTTACCAGTTCTGTATTCATGGACCTTAAACAGTTCCGCCCCTAAAAACCCTTTTCTGTTCTTCACAGATGAATTCTCTTTCATAGCTTGCTCATGAGGATTTACTCTGTATACTCTCTGCAAATATTTCTATGAAACGAATGATTACGGGCATCAAGCCCACAGGGACATTTCCGCATATTGGGAACCTCATGGGTGCCCTGCTCCCTCTCCGCGAAAATGCGAAAAAATACGATACAGCCATATTTATCCCAGACCTCCACGCACTCACGAGTATCCGAGATGGAAAAGTATTGAACGAAAATATCCG
>Ga0172380_10002390_pt1 | contig 29000 bp, 33 predicted proteins | sample Leawe162metaG_FD_119747 | JGI IMG/M metagenome (GOLD analysis project Ga0172380, IMG submission 119747) | Leachate microbial communities from a municipal landfill in Southern Ontario, Canada - Leachate well 162 metaG | ecosystem: Engineered > Solid waste > Landfill > Unclassified | place... | reverse complement strand
TTAACGCCAAGTCGGCGACCGGCATTATTGCGGTTGTTTTTACTCGAACCACCGGCTTTGACGTGTGACATAGGGTAAACTCCTTAAATTTAATGAAACAATCTGTTCAATTGTAGCCTAGAGAGGCTTGTCCGTCAAGAGGTGGAGGCTACTTTTTGATGAGCACTAAAAGCTCGCGGGCCACGATCTGGTCTTCGCGGTAGTAGAGCAGATCAGCTTGAGAGACATTTTTGAAAGCCACCCGTTCGTAGCCAAGCTCGGAGAGCTTGCCGGTTAGCGATAGGTGAGTGAAAGTACCATTGGCGTCCTTCCAGGCCGGGACAGCGACACAGAGAGGTGTGCCGATCTGTATCTGATTACCGATATTCTTGAGAAATGAAGAAATGATATGATCGCAGTTGCGGCGGACCTCGGCGAGTTTTGACGAGGATGGCGGGGCACTAAAAGGTTGGCCTAGATATGACTCGGCGACGACGGCACCAATGGGCTGCTGCCAGATGGTCGTCATAGCATCACCGTAGTGTAGCTGCCTCGTGACGGAGATGTGATGGGTGTTCTCGAGCCAGCTGAGATTGGCTTCAGAAAAGTCGATCATCTTATCAGCCAGGTCGGTACCGTACACCACGTAGCCTTGAAGGGCGGCTTCTTGGAGAATTACGCCAGTACCGCAGAATGGGTCCAGAACACGCGCAGCAGGTTCGGGGTGAGCCAGGCTGATCATGATTTGAGCAAGTTTCGGTGGCAGCATACCCACAAACGCATCACGCTTGGGTCGTTCTTGGTCACGCTTGGTATAGGCGGTGATGTTTTGGGCGCCGGTGCTTTCGGCGACGATAGCTTTGCCGCCTTTGCCGCGAATAACCAGCAGCTCAACTTTATTATCCGAAAGACCCAGCTTGTTATGGTGTGAGGTCGCTGAGCTGAGCGCTATCTCGGCGTTTGGAATCAGGCGAACGCTGACACCGGATTGTTTGAGGCGCTGTTTAAGAACGATACCGGTCTTTTGTACCTCGCGAGCCGATACGTCAAATCCATAGGCGCTAATACCAAGGGTGATTTTGCCATCAAATTTTGACCAAACGGACGAATATTCAGCAATAATTTTCTGGCTGACGTGGTGCCAATCACCAGACAGCTCGGCGACGATCTGACCAGCTTTGAGTGTGCCACCCAGACGGGCGAGAGAAAAATCATCGGTTGCAACGGTAGCCGTTTGAGGCGAAAAGAGAGTTACCTCGTTACTGCCGTAGACTCGTTCCAGTTCAGCGATACCAAGTGCAGGCTGGCGCCCTAAAATTGCAATATACATATGCTCCTTAGTATACGCTATATCAATCCCAAGGGATTAATATAGCGCGGCCTTGCTCGGAAAAGTAAACGAGTTTGCTTTTCGCTCGCTGCGTTGCGCTATAATGATAGTATGTCGTTTCGAATGGGGTTAAGCATTTTTACGGTGGTGTTTTTGGCCATCATTGTATTTTTCTCGCGGCATGAGATAGCTCATGCGTGGGAACTGCTAGCTCAGGTGAATATTTGGATACTCTTACTCCTCATCCCTGGTCAGATCCTAGTGTATTATGCCGGGGGAGAAATGATCTTTTCCTACCTGAGGTCTAAAGGCTCGATTGAAAATATCAAGAGTAGTGACCAGACTCGTATATCGCTGGAACTCAACTTTGTAAATCATATTTTGCCGAGTGGCGGGGTGAGCGGTGTATCGTACGTCAATTGGCGGCTTGGCCGCTACGGCGTGAGCTCGGGCAGGGCAACGATGGCGCAAGCCGTGAGGTATGCAGCAGGCTTTGCGGCCTTTGTGGCGCTCCTGCTGGTGGCGGTGATTGCGGTCACGATTGACGGGCAGATAAATCGTTGGATTATTTTGATTAGTTCCTCGCTGGTCGGCCTGATGTTTGGCATTGTCGCGGCGACTATTTTTTTGCTGAGCAGCAAGCGGCGGATTGACCGCTTTGCACTGTGGGTTCATCGTTCTGTGAACTCGATGATGCGTAAACTGAGTTTTGGGCGGAAAGTTCAGGTACTAGGGCAAGAGCCAATCACGACGTTCTTTGATGAACTTCATCATGATTTCATGGCGCTGAGCCACGATAAGAGACTGCTGGTACGGCCATTTTTGTGGGGCTTGGTATTTATGGCCGGCGACGCAGCACTCTTTCTCGTAACCTTTCTCGCCCTCGGTACGATGGTCAACCCGGCAATTATATTGATTGCGTACGGCGTGGCATCGATTGCCGGATTCTTTGTCGTCACTCCTGGTGGGGCGGGGGCGTACGAGGCGATCATGGTGTCATTTCTCGCAATTGCGGGCGTGACCAGTGGCGTCGCTATCGCCGGGATTGTACTGACGCGAGTCATTTTGCTACTCGGAACCATTATTTTTGGCTATTTGTTTTACCAACACGCATTAATCAAATATGGAAAACACCATAAACCCCCGATTGACAGTTAGCGACTTTGTCGCGCTCACCAACCAAACGCTGGAGTATGCCTATCCTAGTGTAGAAGTTGAAGGCGAGGTGGCAGGCTTTAAGGTCAACCAAGGCAAGTATGTCTTTTTTGATTTGAAAGATAGCGGCGCGAGTATCGGCTGTTTTATGACAGTCTGGCAGCTGCGCCAGCCAATCGAAGACGGCATGAAGATTATCGTCACGGCGACACCGAAATTAACCCAGTGGGGTAAGTTTAGTCTAACGGTACGGGCGCTGCGGCCGAGCGGCGAGGGGAGTCTGAAAAAGAGCTTCGAACTCTTAAAGGCCAAGCTCGATAAAGAGGGATTATTCACCCCTGAGCGCAAGCGGCTGCTACCGGTACTTCCACAGCACATTGCCGTTATTAGCAGCATTCAGGCGGCCGGGTACGCTGATTTTATAAAGATTTTGGGCGACCGATGGGGCGGGTTGAAAGTCGATGTGGCGCAGGTACAAGTGCAGGGCACCGATGCGCCAGATCAAATCATCCGAGCACTCAAATATTTCAATGCTCAGGAAGTACTGCCTGAGATAATAGTGATTATTCGTGGTGGCGGTAGTGCCGATGACCTGAGCGCTTTCAATGATGAGCTGCTGGTGCGCGAAATCGCCACCAGCCGCGTACCGACCCTGGTGGGCGTGGGGCATGAGACGGATGAAAGCCTGGCCGATCTAGCAGCCGATGTACGAGCGGCCACGCCGAGCAATGCGGCGCAGATTATCGTGCCCGATCGACACGAGATTATCCGCACAGTTCGCTACAAGGCGCAATCGGTGCTACCCCGAACTCTGCAAGCTATTGAAGCAATTCACACTCAAGTGCAGAGTAATCTGGGGAGAATACTCGAGGCGGTAGAGGATCAGTATCAGCAATCAGACGCTCAGCTAAAGCAGTTACGAGACGTCTTGGCGCAGCTAGACCCATCAGTCGTACTACGTCGCGGCTATGCGTTGATTCGTGGTGAACAAACAGTTGGTTCACATATCGAAATCGAGACACACCGCGCTATAATAGGAGCAAAGGTTGAACACTATGACAAAAAATAATCCTAAGACTATCCAAGAAAAAATTGCCGCTCTCGATGAACTCGTGGCGTGGTTTGATAGTGATGAATTTACACTTGAAACGGCCCTGAGCAAATTCAAAGAAGCTGAAGAGCTTGCTGAAGAGATCGAAAAAGATCTGTCTTCACTGAAAAATGAGATTGAAGTCGTCAAACAAAAATTTGATCAAGCATGATCATCCTTATCATTCTGGCAGCTATTATCATCTTGTTCGGATGGGTGGTGTTTGTGGGCGCGCCGTATCTACCGAGTCACGCCAGGGAGGTTAGAGCGGCTTTTCAAGAACTGTACCCGCTAAAACCAAGCGATGTCTTGGTAGATGTGGGGTCGGGTGATGGCATTATTCTCCGGCTGGCGGCGCGCAGCGGAGCTCGGGCGATCGGGTATGAGATTAACCCCATCTTGGTGGCGATTTCGTGGCTGCTTACCCGCGGCAAGGGGCGGATTCAGATAAAACTAGCCGATTTTTGGCCACAGAAGCTGCCGCGCGAGACGACTATCGTCTATGCTTTTTCGGTCTCACGCGACGTCGACAAGCTTGCTACAAAGCTGCAGCAGGAGGCCGATCGACTCGCTAGGCCATTATTTCTTATGACGTATGGAGCATCCTTGCATCACAAAAAAGCGACCACAAAGCGCCGTGGCCATCACCTCTATGAGTTTGTACCTTTACAGCAAGAAAAACCGTAAGTATAATGAACGACATGAATACACGACGATACTATGAACAGGGTGGTGTGAGCGGCTCGCTAGTGGCTGCCATTGTGCTGGGCATCTTTATGGTTGGCTTTGCCGCCACAACCATATGGGCGTACCTCAGCTACACCGAACAGAAGACAGATGTAGACGGCAAAGTGGCTCTCGCGGTGGCTGAAGCCAAAAAGGTACAAGCCGACGAGGATGAGAAGAAATTCGCCGAGCGCGAAAAAGAACCGCGCCGAGAATTTGTCGGTCCAGAAGATTACGGCCGGCTGGTATTTGATTATCCAAAAACCTGGAGTGTCTATATCGCCAAGGACGCCTCTACCGGTGGAGCATTTGAAGCCTATCTGAACCCGACCACTGTTCCATCGATTAGTGCCAGCAAACAGTTTGCGCTGCGGGTTACGATTAGCGAGCTGGACTACGATAAAGTGCTCGCGACCTACGACGGACTGATCAAAAAAGGCGATCTAAAATCGAGCGCGGCCAGTGTCAATGGCCAGAATGGTACCCGTCTCGATGGTAGTTTCTCAAAAGATGTCCGTGGGGCTGCGGTGATCTATAAGATCCGCGATAAAACCATGGTACTTCAAACCGATGCCGATACATTCAAGCCTGAGTTTGAGAATATTACCAAAACGATTAAGTTTAACACCTAAGCCTCCGAGTGCTACACTAGATGTAGCATGAAGGGGAGTGAACACGCGCACCAGGGTGGAATAGACTATAAGAGTCTGTCATCTCTTATGATCGCTGCTCATGAATTGAAATCGCCACTCTCGCTTCTTCGGCAACTGGCACTTTCGCTTGAATCTGAAGCATTGTCCGAAAGAGAGCAGCGGGAGATTGCGCTGCACATGAAGCTGGTGAGTGAGCGGGCACTTCGACTGACGACCGACCTCACCAAGGCCCAACGGCTCGACGATGGACTCTTTACGCTTGAGCCGATTAATCCCCAACAACTCTGTGAAGAAGTAGCTTTTGAAATTTCGCCGCTCTACCGGGCCTGCGGGCGACAGCTCATGGTGGTGCGCCGCCAGCGACCGCTGCTGGCGATTGCCAATAAAGACCTGCTGCGTCGAATTTTACTCAATTTTGCCGATAACGCGCTGTATTACAGCGATGAAATGACACCAGTCGAACTGTCGGTATCAGCCAGAGAGCACGGCCAGGTGATCCGGCTCGGCATGAGAGATTATGGCCCGGCGCTGCCGATTGATGCCTGGCGATCTTTGCACGAGGGGATAGGCCGGCCCGAACAGATCCATGCTCGGCCTAGTAGCAGCGGCTTGGGGCTGTCGATTGCACGCCAGTTTGCCGAGGCTATGAATGGAACCGTCGGCGTCACGAGGCACCGTAACGGCGCATCGTTTCACGTTGATATTTACGCTTCAAAACAACTGTCGCTGATATGAACATAGTGCTCGTCGAAGATAATATTTTGCTGAGTCATCAGTTTCGTCGTATCTTTGAGAAAAATGGCTATGATGTGAGTGTGAGCCCGCATGCAGTGGGCGCCATTGATCTGATCGATGAGATGCGTCCCGGCGTGATTGTGCTCGATATGCTGCTAACTGGCTCTACGGCGTTGCCGTTGCTGCACGAACTGCAATCACACGATGATCTCGCCCGCATTCCGGTGGTGATGGTGACGAGCCTAGCGCCCGATTTATCGTTTGAAACGTTGAAACCCTACGGTGTCACACATCTGCTCGACAAGGCCACCATGCATCCCGATGATCTGCTGGCGGCGGTACGGAGCTTGACCTTATGAAAAGCGTTCGGACCCGGGCGATCGTACTCCGGCGGACAAATTATGGTGAAGCTGATCGTATATTGCAGCTGATCACCCCTGAGGGCCGCCAAGCGGTCATGGCCCGCGGTGTACGCAAAGAAAAATCACGCCTAGCGGGCGGGATCGAGCTGTTTGCGGTGAGCGATGTGGTGATCGGCGAAGGAAAGGGTGAGCTGGGGATTTTGACCTCGGCGCGCCTGGTGCAGTTTTATCGGCACATTATGGAAGATTACGACCGCATGCAGTTTGCCTACGAGGTACTAAAGCGTGTCGCTGCGGCCAGCGAGATGGTGGATGAACCGGAATGGTACGAGGTCGCGAGCGAAGTCTTGATGGCGCTCGATGCGCATTCAATTGAGCTGAATCTCACGCGCACCTGGTTTTATATGCGCCATGCGGCGCTTTTAGGGCGTGAATTGAACTTAGAGCGCGATGTCGACAACGAAAAGCTCACAGTAGACAAAACATATCGCTACGATGAGACCGAGCAAGGGTTACGAGCCGTTCAGAGTGGCGAAATTACGGCCGACCACATTAAGCTGCTGCGTTTGATTGCCGTAAAGCCGCTGAGAGCGTTGGCTCAAATTGGTGGAATTCACGATATTATTCACGACTGTGAACTGCTAGCGCGCCAACACGCAGCAATTTAGTAGGGGCCCCTTGCGGGGCCCCTGGCGGTCTTAGTAAGACCGGCTCGTAGGGAGAGGTGAGCAACCTCATGGGTCAGGGACGCCGGTGGGCTTGACGATCGATTGAACGCGCCTTCCTCCTTTGCCCGAACGAGGCATCAGAGTCGCGGTGACAGATCACTCGCTTGAGATCGGAAGTCTCTGCGCCGATCATGGTCAAGATCTCCATGGCGATCAGCTGGAGGGTGACCTTGTCGCGATCAGACTCGGAAGTCCCGATCCTGATGTTGCCGATCTCTCCCAGCTGGTCGTACACGGCACCCTTGATGACCGCAGAGGACATGATGCCCTCCTCCGCCATCTCTCGAAGCTCATTCAATGCAGCCTCGATCTCAGCAAGCCTTGCTTCCACTTGTGTCTCCATCCTTCCTCCTCGGTGCAACGATGGGGATGTCTTTATATTATATCATTTAGTGATAAATATTGCAACTACTGCTATAATAACGACTAATATGAGTACAGAAAACAAGAACGAAAAAATGGAAGCAATTGTATCGTTGGCGAAGCGCCGCGGGTTTATTTATCAGGGAAGCGAAGTCTATGGCGGTCTGAGTGGTACCTGGGACTACGGCCCACTTGGTGTCACCCTGAAACGTAACATTATGAACCTCTGGTGGAATTATTTTGTCGACTCCCGCGATGATATGTATGGAGTGGATGCGGCGATTTTGATGAATCAAAAGGTGTGGCAGGCGAGTGGGCATGTCGATACGTTTACAGATCCGTTAGTCGAGTGCTCAAATTGTCATGGTCGTTTTCGTGCAGACAAGTTAGACGCTCCAAACAAGTGTCCTACATGTGGTAAAGAAAATACATTTAGCGACCCTGTTCAATTTAATATGATGTTTAAGACAGTGGTAGGTCCCAAATGGGGAGCAGTTAAAGCACAGCAGGGAGACTATATAGCCGGAGAACTTGCGGCTTTTGATGGCAATGGAAATGAAGTTAAGAACACTCGATTTTCTTTAAGAAAAGGGAGTGACTTTGATGCGGCTATGCTTTATGACCAAAATGCTGAATCGTATCTTCGTCCAGAGACGGCCCAGGGTATCTTCACAAACTACAAGAATATTGTTGATAGCTTCTACCCAGATCTTCCATTTGGACTAGCGCAGCAAGGTAAGGCGTTCCGTAATGAAATTAGCCCGCGTGACTTCATTTTCCGCTCACGTGAGTTTGAACAGATGGAAATCGAATACTTTGTCCATCCTGACAAGTGGCAAGAATCATTTGAAGCATTGCTTACTGATATTCATACGTTCCTCGATATGCTTGGCCTGCCAAAAGACATGGTACACGAGCTTGAGGTACCTGAAGCTGACCGTGCCCATTATTCAAAACGCACCATTGATATCGAATTTGACTTTCCAATCGGCCGTGAAGAGCTACTCGGCCTCGCATACCGTACTGATTTTGACCTTGGTAATATTCAGCGCGAAGCGGGCAAGAGCATGGAATATACCATCAAGGGTACGACCGAGAAGTTCATTCCCCACGTGATCGAACCAAGTTTTGGTGTGGAACGAGCCCTCATGGCAGTGCTTTCGAGTGCCTACACGGAGGACGAAGTAAACGGCGAGAAGCGCATCTTTTTGAAATTCCCAGAACACCTGGCGCCAGTGAAATATGCTGTCTCACCACTCCTCAAGAACAAACCAGAACTGGTCGCAAAAGCACGTGAAGTCTACAGTATGCTTAAGAAAAAACATGGCAATGTCATGTGGGATGACAACGGCAACATCGGCAAACGCTACCGCCGCCAAGACGAAATCGGCACACCGTATTGTGTGGTGATTGATTTTGACACGCTTGAAGATAATACGGTCACGGTTCGTGATAGAGATACAACTGAACAGAAGCGACTGAGTGTAGAAAACATATAAAAGGAGTAGGTCAGAAAAGATGAAACTTCTTCTAACATCAGGTGGACTACGGACAGATACTCTACTAAGGGAATTCGAAAGATTAGTCGGTAAGTCGGCGTCAGAAGTTAACGTTGCTATTATCGATGAAGCATCAGCAGTTGAAGCGGGCGATAAGCGCTGGAAGGTGGATGAACTGGCGATGATCGCAAAAAGGATAGGTGGAAAAATTGATTTCGTTGACCTCTTAGCCCTTTCCCTCGATGAAGCCAAAGAACGACTCTTACTGGCAGATGCGATGTATGTTTTAGGTGGCAATCCTGATTATTTAATGCGCACTTTCAAGAAAACAGGATTTGCTGAGCTTCTCACTAGCGACTTTTTTAGTGAGAAGGTATATGTCGGCAGCTCTGCCGGATCGATGGTGGTGACGGAGAGAGCTAATACAAAGGGGTATCTGAATGTATATGCAAAGTCAAATACATTCGAGGTAGAGAGCTACATGGGTCTTGTGAATATTATTTTTCGTCCACATATGACTTCATCTGACAATAAAAAATATCAATACGAGACGCTTGCTGAAGTTGCGGTGGGATTGCAAAATGATCTGTACGGCCTACGCGATGATCAGGCGTTAAGTATTGTGGATGGTAAGCTAACGGTTGTGGGCGGAGATGTGTTTTATCGAAAAGGAAGCGAGGGATAGGCGATGGGATTCTGGGGGTCGTTCGGTAAAATTATCATGGGGAAGCCGGTATACGACGAAACGTCGGTTGCGGATACATTGTATCCTCAGCCGCAGGAGTCCACCGCAACCAGCTCGTCGCCAAAGTCGGCCTTTGTCGATGAGCATGGCAATAAAATTGTTCCTGAAATAACATTTACGCACTTCAAGTCGCATCGGGATGGAACACGAGTAAAAACCTGGGCATGGGTAGCGAATAATTCACCATTTGATGTAGAAATAGTCAAGGTAAATTTACTCAGGCAGCAGCAGGATATTCACCGCCGCCTGAGGCCAGGCGAAGGGCATGAGGTAGTTGTGTATGCGGGTTCACCGCTTGCCAGCGACCACGACCATCAGGCTCGCGCTTATTACAAGATTCAGCGTAATGACGACTATTTCCTCGCTGAATACTCGATCGAGTACAACCGAGAATCTGACGGGACGTACTCGATAGAAGAGTTCCACCGCACCTACCAGCCGCGAGATATCTAGCGCAGATCGGCGGCATGTACGCTATAATAGGTATAGTGAATACAAAAAGTATCAATCGAAGCGAATGGGTAGTCGGACTAGCGGTAATTCTTGCCGCTGTAGCCGTATGGGCGCAAGTGCGCATCGTGCCAGGCGGCGAGCTGACGCTGTATGACCTATTTCCGGTATTTGGCCTGATCGCTTTTGGTCTAATGTGGACTCATTTTGTATACGGGGCTTTGCGCCGGTATTTCAAAGCTGAAAAACCGACCCAGTATACATATGGGACTGTTTCCTCTGGTATCGTGCTTGCCATGGTAATTCTCCATCCAGCCTTGCTGTGGTTTAGCCTGTGGCTCGACGGCTTTGGCTTGCCGCCACAGAGCTACCTCACGGCCTATTCGTCGCAGCTGCTCGCAGTCCTCTGTGGCTCCGTGAGCCTCGGTATTTTCTTAGCGTATGAGCTGAAGCGGTTCTTCGGTGATAAACAGTGGTGGAAGTATGTCGTGTACTTGCAGGCCGTCGGTATGATCGCTATTTTCTATCACGCATTGGAGCTGGGCGGGGAATTGGATGTGGCGTGGTTCAGGATGCTTTGGTGGCTTTATTTCGTGAGCTTCGGGGTCAGCGTGGTTTACTCGTATTATCATGATTATCGTATAAAGAAGGAGAAGGCATAATGAAAAGACCAGTACTAATTGGGGTTATCGCAGCGGTCATTGTTGTCGGTGCTACGGCTATATACTTAGCGACGCGACAAGATACCGCTACTAATAGTGGAAGTATGACGTCGTCTCTAGGCGGAGACGGTAGAACAAGTGCACAGTCACCTGAGGCCACTAATACGCAAGCTACTACCAGCGATGTCACAATTGTCTTTACAAATGATGGTTTTGAAAAGTCATCCTACACCGTAAAAGCGGGCAGCACCGTGACGGTTAAAAATAATTCAGATATGAATATGCAATTTTCGAGCGATGATCATCCAACGCACCGTGAAGATCCCGAGATAAACATGGCAGTACTAACGCCAGGTGAAAGCGGCACTTTCACGCCGATCACAAAAGGAGCACATACGTTCCATGACCATATGAACGATCATTACATTGGTACATTGGAGGTTGAGTAATGAAAGCTATCTGGAACAACACGACTATAGCTGAAGCGCCGCGGGAGGATTTGATCCGCATCGAGGGCAACTGGTATTTTCCGTCCAGTGCTATCAAGCGGGAGTATTTTAAAGATAGCGACCACCATACGACCTGTATTTGGAAAGGTGAAGCCAGCTACTACGACGTGGTGGTGGATGGTCAGACCAATGACTTTGGCGCGTGGTATTATCCTCAGCCCAAAGAGGGCTCTATCGAAAGAGTCAAACAAGACTTTACCAACTACGTAGCCTTTTGGAACGGGATCGAAGTTACTGAATAAGGAAAACCCGCCGATTTCTCGGCGGGCGTAGGACTCCCTTCAGACAAGGCGCTTCATACCCTTCAGCACCTGAATGCCGAAAGACACAGTCTGAACCCCAAGTCGATAGATGCTTCGTCCGGGGACTCCCGCGACCGAGAGCGCCTGTAGTTCTCCTCTCAGATAGATGTTGCCAAGACGGGTACTGAGCTCGATCGCTCGAGCAAGGTATTCGTCCCTCTCTGGGCCAGTCGGTAAAGCCTCGATCAACCACAGGAGGTTGTCGAGCTCGTACACCGGCTTGCGGTCGTACGCCTGGAGCAACTGAGCGACTTCTCGAAGCGTCTGGATAGCCCTGGCGGTATCATGGCCATCCTGCAGCTCAACGCGTGCCAAGAAGCCTCTGGTGACGGCAATCTCGATGTCCAAGCGCTGGCTCGAACGGGTCAGACGAGCTCGTTCTAGTAGCTGCAGTGCTTGTTCATTGAGCCGCCGAGCCTTGAGGTAATTCTCGCGCGTCAGCTCGACATTGGCCCAGTTGCGCCGACAGATCGCCAACGCTATAGGGTCGTTGTCGATGAGGTGCAGCGCCCGCTTGAAGCGGCGCACAGCGAGCTCCAGGTCGCCCAGCTCAGCCGCTGTCGCCCCGAGTCGTTCGATGATAATGCCTCGTTGCGACGCATAGCGACTATCTGGATCATTGGCCAGCTCCAGTGCTCGCAAAAAGCAGCGCTCGGCGCTTTCCAAGCTGCCCGCGTAGAGGTGCTTTTTGCCTGTTTTCGTATAGACGCGGTACTCATCCCGAGAACTCAATGTCGTAACCTCGCTTGTGGTGGGTTGTTAAGGAGCCCAACTATCTATTATACGGACAAAATCAACAGCATTCAATTCATGAGAGCTGGTACAATAGAGTGAATGATAGTTTACTACACCGATGGCAGCGCCAGTCCCAACCCAGGTCCCGGGGGATTTGCCGTTATAAAAAACGGTGTGCCACATATTCTCGGTAGCGAAGAAGGCGCCACGACCAATATTCGGATGGAAGGCATGGCGATTATTGCAGCGCTGCGTGATACAGCTGGAGAACACGCTGAAATTTACACCGATAGTGAATTCTGGATCAACGTGATTACAAAATGGGCGCCGGGCTGGGAAGCGAAGGGCTGGAAGAAAAAAGGCGGCGAGATCAAGAATCTCGAACTGGTAAAAGAAGCCGTCGAACTCTATAAACAGTCCGATGCGGTGCTAGTGTGGGTACGGGGCCATGAAGGAGATGAAGGCAATGAGCTGGCTGACGTATGGGCCAACAAGGCGCGCGAAGGCGAACGAATCTCGTAGATTGCCATCTTGACGGTGCGATACACCGGTGTATAATCGGTCACATTCTATGAGTGAGTTTGTACCCAACAAAGGACCGAATCCCCTTAGTGGGGGACTTAAAGAATTTATAAATAATTCTATTATTAGAGCTGGCCGTCTTAATAATCATAGGCTGACTGCGCACTATCGCGATATAGAACGGTATGAGCGAGAGAGGCTGGCTATCGAGGGGCTATGTTTGCATGCCGATCGCTTGCTTGGCTTATTTGGGGTTAATAAGCATAACCAGGCGATAGTGCACGGTGATACTCGACTGAGCCGTCGCTATGACTACTCTGATCCAGAGCAGCTTATCGTGACTGTCTTTTACACATTGCACTATACGCAAAATGGCGAGGACATTGATCTTGCGTGGACAAACATGAGTAATCATCTCGATCAGATTGACAAGAGCGAACAACACAGTGAATCGATCACGGAAGCCCATGCTCACCTCCACGAGGCGTTCGCATAAGACGATCTAGGTAGAAAAGTAGGATGCATCTCGGACAATAGTTCGGTATAATGGATAGCTAGTATTCTATAAAAAAGAAAGCGAAACATGGAAGAAAAAACAGAACCCACTGATATTTTTTTGTGGGCAAATCAAACTGATGCAATCAAAAACGAGCTCGATATCGAGTTGTTTCTCTTTAATAAAAATTACACGCCGTACAGCACGCAGTTTGCGACTGATGTGAACAACCAAATGAGGCCATTATTCCTCTATGACTACATCAATTTCGTCAATCTGGGAGCTGGTACAGGTTTGAGCGTGCGAGACTATGAACTGTCAGACGCCGAAGACAGCGTACTGCTTCGCACCGAGCTTGGGAAGGTTGGCCGGGCCGAGACGCTGATTCATCTGATTGAACACCAACGCTCAGACATCGTAGAGTTTAGCGAAGAGGAGCATGAGTTTAAGCGAGTGAAGGGTGTGATCGCTCGCTTTACGCACAAAAACAATCCCAAGAAAGCCTTCTATACCATTAAAGCTATCCAGCAGGGAAGCGTACTGAAAGGCGCCACCAGTTGGGAATTTCGGGATGGAAAATTTGGTGCTTTTCAGGCCGACGTAGGGTTGAAGATGCCGGGCGACAACCAAGTTTTGATTGTGAATAAAGATATCTTTGCCTTTAACCAGCGCAAGTTTGAGATTCTCTTTAACTACAATTACAAAGAACAGCTGCTGGCCGATCAAAAGGTTGAGGAAATTGAGAAGAAGTATAAGCTGAGTTTTCCTGATGGACTCGATCTGCAGTCGCTGGTGCGCGAGCGCAAAAAAGTTGCCACGAAGCTTCAGAAGCTTGAGATCGGGGAAGTGAGCCAAGAACAGGCTATTGAGTATGCCGACACCATGCAGCTGGAGCTCATGACCGATGATGCCGGGGCAATTATCATCATGGATGGCAACGACCTGGATATGTTTGTGAACTTGATTAACGAAGACTACATTACGAGTGAGGTCACTGGCAAGCGCTACGAGATAAAGAGCAAAAAGCCGCTTGATGAGCCAGACGGCGAGCCGCCACGCGGCTAACTATCGTAGCCTTTGTCCGAGGATATAATTACAATTAACTCCTCCTGTGACGGCGCTAGTTATAGCTGTTTGTCCAGCAACTGTGGGACATGTAGATTCGTTGGCTATGACCATCATCAATGTGAAACTTCCTCCCACTGCAGGAGCGATATAGAGAAGTCCCCGTGACCAGTTGGTCGCGCCTCCGATGACTTGCATGCTGGGGGTCGGAACAGCTCCATTACCGAGGTACTGTTTTAATACATTTTGGATATTTATTTTTTTGATGTAATAGCTCGTGGTTGCATACCGACACTGGTTTGTACCGCTGGTCGCACCATCATAATCCCATACGTAGTCTTCTCCGAGGCATGAGTCGTAGGCAGTGTGGGGAAGTTCACCATTGTCTGTCTCGTATAGCTTGAAGGCCTTATACCAAGCTTGAGCTGCAGCAATAGTCTTATTATTCTCTGCTCGGGTACGTATACCATTGTAGGCGACGACCGTAACGGTAGCCAGAATACCAATCACCACGATGACAATGAGAAGCTCAACAATAGTAAAACCGCTTGTGGTCTTTCTCATGTGACTAGTCTAGCAGAAGGATGGGTATAGAAGAAAGAGGAAGCTTGGTGGACGCGGAATAGCGATATCGAGGAATAATTTTGCTACACTAAGGATGTGAGTAGCGTATACACCAGAATAATTCATTTTTTTAAAGACGACAGAGGTAAATGGGCGATTATTGCCTTTCCAAATGTACTTCTCTCGACGTGGTTAGCACTTGTTATCTTCACAAAATTCATGCCCAACGGCACACTATATGACGGCCTATCATCACTTGCCAGTGCTATTTTATTTACATGGGCGTATCTTGAGCTAACAGACGGTACTAGCTATTTTAGGCGTGTGCTTGGAGCGGTTATTCTACTCGCCGTGATCGCCGGCTTTTTTATATCGTAAAAGATAACAATACGCACGAACGCGTATAATGATGTATAGAAAGTGGGGTATATATGGACTATAGCGATATTAAGATTCTATTTTTTAACACGACACTAAAAAAATCACCAGCAGTGACAAATACCGGCGGGATCATTGAAGCGAGCAAAGAGCTATTTGAAAGGCAGGGAGCCAAAGTTGAGGTGATTCGCTCGATTGATCATTCCATCGCCCAGGGTGTCCAGCCAGACATGACTAAAGAGGGTTGGGACGAAGACGCATGGCCGGAACTTTATAAGAAGGTAGTGGCGGCGGACATTGTGATTATTGCTGGACCAATCTGGCTAGGAGACAATAGCTCGGAAACGAAGAAAATCATCGAGCGCTTGTATGCCAACTCTGGTGACATGAACGACAAGGGCCAAGCTATTTACTATGGTAAGGTCGGCGGAGCTATGATCACGGGTAACGAAGACGGCGTGAAACACTGCAGTAGCAATATTCTCTATAGCTTGCAGCACATAGGCTTTACAATTCCACCAGAGGCCGACGCCGGCTGGATCGGCGAAATCGGGCCAGGCCCCAGCTATCTTGATGAGGGCTCAGGCGGACCGGAGAATGACTTCACGAATCGCCATATCACCTTTATGACCTGGAATACTTTGCACTTTGCCCGTCTGCTCAAAGATGCTGGTGGCGTGCCGGCATATGGCAATATGGCGAGTGAATGGAAAGATGGCAATAAATTTGGCTTTTCCAACCCTGAATACCGCAAATAGTACGCTATAATTAATATAGATGAATCAGGGGTTAGCATTAGAGATTATGCTCTCGGGAGAGAGCGTGTTATTGACCGGTCCGGCAGGAGCGGGTAAGACTTTTGTGCTCAATCAATTCATTCGCCTGGCGAAACACGACGGCAAACATGTCTCGGTAACCGCCACGACTGGTCTGGCGGCTACGCACCTGGGCGGTACAACGATTCACAGCTGGGCAGGTATCGGCGTGCACGATTCACTGCCGCAAGGCTTCGCTGAGCATGTAGCTAAAGGTCGCCGGGAAATTATTGAAAAAACCGACGTACTGATTATCGATGAGGTCTCGATGCTCCATGACTTCCGCCTCGATATGGTCGATGAAGCCTGCCGTCTGGTGCGCCGGAAAGATGAGCCATTCGGCGGTATTCAGGTAATCATGAGCGGCGATTTCTTTCAGCTGCCGCCGATTAACAGGGGAGATTCACGGGCTGGCGGCTTCGTAGTAAATAGCCAGGTGTGGCAAGAGCTTGATCCGACGATTTGCTATTTGGGCGAGCAACACCGTCAGGATGATGAGGCATTGCTGGATGTATTGAACGCTCTCAGAGCGGGCGACATCCGCCGGCACCACGCCGAACGCTTACTGGCGCGGGTTGACGAACAACCACCCGAAGATGCGCTTCTGACCGAACTTCATACTGTCAATATTGACGTCGATACGCTGAATGAAAAGAAGCTGGCCGAGCTCGATGGTGACGAACTTTTTTATACGCAGACCACAACCGGTAGCGATAATTACGTTGAAAATTTGCAACGGTCAGTACTGGCGCCAGCCGTGCTACGGGTCAAGCAAGGCGCTCTCGTGATGGCGGTCAAGAACTCGCTCGATAAGAAGTACGTCAACGGCAGTCTCGGCGTCGTGGTTGATTTTGAACCAGATACCGAGTACCCCGTGGTGGAGTTTAAAAACGGTCGGATTGTCACGATGCAGCCCGATACCTGGGAGCTGCGCGACGGGGACAAAAAGCGCGCCAGTATTACTCAGATTCCGCTGCGCCTCGCCTGGGCGATTACGGTTCATAAGAGTCAAGGAATGACACTCGACGCGGCTCGGATTGACCTCCGTAAAGCGTTCGTGGAAGGCATGGGCTACGTGGCACTCAGCCGAGTAAAAAATTTAGACAACCTGTATCTTATCGGTATTAACCGCATGGCCTTGCAGGTGAGTGAAGACGCCCAGCAGATTGATGTGCTGCTACGAAAACGGGCGGTCAGTGACCAAAAGAAATTCGCTCATCTCGAGAAGCAGGCCCTGAAGCGCGCTCAAGAACCGGAAAAGAAAAAAAGTTCAGCAGGATCAGGCTGGCATGACAAAATTGCGAAGATGCGTGAAACCTACCCCAATGCTTACCGTCCCTGGCAGCACGCTGATGACGTGTTGCTCAAGCAAGATTTCCAGCAGGGCGTCAGCATAAAGGAATTGTCTAAAAAGCTTGGCCGTCATGAGGGCTCCATCACTATGCGCCTCCAAAAACACTTCGGCGAAGACATGGTCAGCTAGCTATTTCAGCTCGATAACTTTGACAGCGCCATCGGTGACGTAGATTGTACGAAACTGTTGGCCGCGGAAAGTTTTTTCCTCACCGGCGTCGGTGATGGATTCGCGTTTGATGAGCTTAGCATTTTTAAGCGTCGAAATAATATAATCACGTTCACGATTGGCATCATGACTCCCACCATGAGTAAAACGGCCGGTATACCACTGGATATCGAGCGGAATTGGTTCCTCGGTGGCCGCCCCGATCCAGATCTCTTTTTTAGGTATAAAGGCGTGTCGGAGTTGATGCTGCCAGTACGACAGGTGGGGGTGACGGCTAGGTTTGGCGTGGCGTGACTCTTCCAGGCGCCAGAAGCGGACATGGTGTCGGGTGCGCATGCTCTGGGCGCGGTTTGTCGGGATTTCAAACCCAATATCGTGCCTGCGATCAAAGAGATAGAGAGTACTGAGTGGCGCGGTCGGGTAGGGGGTGTTGAAAACAAACGATTTAACACCACGAAGGGCGGTGCGCAGCGTCATGGGGTCGGCCATGTGCCAACCGGCTTGCGCCATGGCAGCGATCAAACTGGCTTTGTCTTTCGATATAACAGCAATATTAACTGGATCTGATGGCCAGCCATCACCAGTCGTTACATAGAGGGGAATGTGATTGGGTTTAATGACCAGACGAAACAGCCGAATGAGATTCGGTATAACGATATAGGCCAGGAAGCAGTAGGCGGCGAGCAGCGCAAAAAAGAGTGGTACCTCGGTATCAACCAGAGGTATAAGATAGGTAACTGTTACCCATAGGCTAATACAGCCGAGAAGAAAAATAAGGCAGCGCCAGACGATACGAAAGATGCGGTTGATCACGGACTTATTATACAGCCTGGGCGCGCATGAGTATATCGAACTGCTATATTGGTGTTTTAACGAACAAATATAACGTTTCCTCGCTCGGAAAACGAACGAGTTCGTTTATCGCTCGCTTCGTTAAGTTATAATAGGTACATATGCAGAAAAAGCCCGGTGTAACATTTCCGAAACGATTCCTCTGGGGTGCCTCCACCAGCTCACACCAGGTCGAAGGTAATACGCATAACCAATGGACGGTGTGGGAGCTCGAAAACGCCAAAACCTTGGCCGCCAAGGCTCAATATCTATTTAAAGATCTAGATAACTGGGAAGATATAAAGGCCGAGGCCAAAAGCCCATCAAATTATGTCGCGGGCGCGGCGGTTGACCATTATAACCGCTATGAAGAAGATTTCCAGATACTAAAGCAACTCAATATGAACGCGTTTCGCTATAGCATTGAGTGGTCGCGCGTCGAGCCCGAAGAGGGCGCCTGGAATGCCGAGGCGATTGAACACTACAAAAAATACACCGCACGTTTGAAGGCACTGGGTATTGAGCCCATGGTGACGCTGTTTCATTTTACGTTGCCGGTCTGGTTCGCCCAAAAAGGCGGCTTTGAGAAACGCGGCAACGTGAAATATTTTTTACGCTACGTCGAGAAAATCATGAATGAGCTCGGATCGAATGTCCGTATCGTCACTACCATGAACGAACCAACCGTCTATGCCCTCGAGAGTTATTATAATCACCACTGGCCGCCAGCGATGGTGCGGAGCCGGTACAAGTTTTGGCGGGTGCTCAATAACCTTGCTTATGCCCATCGCCAGAGCGCAAAGCTGCTTCATGGCATGAACCGACGTTACAAGGTGATGATTTCGCATAACTCAGCCTACTATTACCCAGGTGACAACGCTTGGCTCAGCCGGGTCAGCGCAGCCATTATGCAGTATTTCCAGGATGATTATTTCCTGCGTAAAGTCGTGAAGCACTGCGACGTGCTGGGAGTGAACTTTTATTTTAGCAACCGAGTGTATGGCTACCGTGTACACAGCCCACAGGAGCGGGTGAGCGACGTCGGGTGGGATCTCAGCCCGGCCGACATCCAATACGCCCTTGAGCGCCTGAACCGCAAGTATAAGATGCCGCTGATTGTGACCGAAACTGGCCTGGCTGACGCCACCGACTCCCAGCGCCGCTGGTTTATCACCCAACAGCTCATTGGCATGCAAAAAGCGCTTAAAGAAGGTGTCGATCTGCGCGGATACTTACACTGGAGCCTGCTCGATAACTTTGAGTGGGCGTATGGCAAATGGCCGCGCTATGGCCTCGTCGAAGTAGATTATAAAACCCAGAAGCGGACGGTGCGGCCAAGCGCCCTGTGGTTTGGTAAGATCATTAAAGCCATGCGGCAGGAAGAGAAATAGTCATGAATGAGCCGTTTGCGCCTCAACAAGTCAAAATAGCCGTCATTGGTGGCGGAACTGGTAGCTTTACGCTGCTTTCAGCGCTGAAAGATTATACGACTCAGATTGCGGCACTGGTCAATATGGCGGACGACGGTGGAAGCACTGGGGTGCTCAGAGATGAGCTGGGTGCCTTGCCACCTGGTGATATCCGGCAGTGCCTGGTGGCGCTTAGTAACTCACCCCGAGTACGGGATCTCTTTAACTATCGCTTTGATACTGGCAGCTTGCAGGGACATGCTTTTGGCAATCTCTTCTTGACGGCACTTGAGAAAATGACGGGCGATTTTGCCGAAGGCATTGAGCTAGCCAGCGAAGTCCTCAATATTACCGGTACGGTAGAGCCTATTACGCATTCCAATGTCAAACTGGCGATGCGAGACCAAAATGGCGAGATCGTACGTGGTGAGTTTGAGATTGGCCATGCAAATTTCGGCAGCCATCGGCCTGAGCTCTGGCTCGAGCCAGCTGCTACACCGAGCCCACGAGCCATCAAGGCCATTGAGCAGGCTGACATTGTTATTATTGCCCCAGGTAACCTCTATGGCAGCCTAGCACCGGCTTTGGTAGTCCCCGGCATTGGTGAGGCGCTCGCGAATTCTAAGGCGATGAAGATCTACGTTTGTAACTTAGTGACAAAGCCTGGTCAGACCGATGGTTTTCAGGTGCATGATTACGCCGCCGAAATTGAGCGGCTGGCTGGCGCAACTTTTCTTGATGCGGTGATTTATAACACCGAAAAGCCAACTGATGCGCTCCTTAAGAAGTATGCCAATGAGGGAGAACTCAGTGTGGAATATGACGAAGCGAGTCTGCGGGATGCTCATTATCTTGCCCTCGGGGCAAACCTTTTGTCTGGAAAAGTATGGCAAAACGTCAATAAAACAGATCCGATTGCGACGTCACGCACGCTCATCCGGCACGATTCAAAAGCAATCGCTCGCGTGATTATGGAACTATCCAAGCGCCGCGAGCGTGCTAGGGTCGAGTGAGTGTATGCTGCCAGTGCCCACGTAGCGGGAGACTAGCGAGTTCCTCCGAAGGAACCCACTGCCACTTTAATTCACTTTTTGATGACATTTGAGAAACGTCGGAAGAAGTGACCATGTCAAAACAGGCGATAATGACCTTAGATCCAATATCTTGCTCACCCCCGAGGTAGTCAATGCCCTCGACCATTAACAGAGAGCGAAAATCTTTAGCGTGAGCTTTTAGGTCGGTTTCTTCCGAAACTTCACGGATAATAGACTCGAGAAACGTTTCGTCTGGATCAACATGTCCAATAGGGATGGTCCACAGATCTTTTGCGCGACCCTTATTTTCTTGGACCATTACAATTTTTCCTGCACTAGAGATATATGCAGCAGCAATAAGGGTTCGTCGCTCGCCAAGAATACTTTCATAGAGAGACATGTCATTCGCGTTTAAGCTACGAGCCACAATGCCATTTGAGGCAGAATCTTCGAGCTGTGAATTTATCCAGATTGGGAGTATAGATGGGATATCTCTGAGTATCTCATGGAGATGGAGGATGGTAGAAATCTTATCATCAAAGAATAATACGGATTCGTTTGTAGTTAGTATTTTTTCAAGTTCATACTGTTTGTTGAGTTCGGTTTTATTGACCGGCGTAACGACAACATCATCTAGATACGACTTGACGCCGCTGTGGGCGATTTTGTGACCCTGAATCCTTTCATCACCTGCTGTCAGTACTGTAACAGGATATCGCGTGGAGACGGCGCGCAAGAAGTCTTGGGAACTAGGAAAAATATAGCTGGGTCCGTCGTCCTCAAGGATAGAAGTAATAACTTTATGGAGTGCCTCAGCATCGTGTCGCCCGGTTTTAGTAGCTATGGCTTCCGCGAGTCTTAGGTCGTTGTAGCCATTGAGGTCTTTACTCGATTGATAAAGCTCGGAGATAATCTCAATAGAGAGTTCTGAGTGTTTGCTAAGGGTGGCTAAGAGGTCGGTTTTAAACTTATCATCGTCAAAAACGACACCATCCCAGTCAAGAACAATACGTACCGTCATGGTATAATCATACCATGACGAGCGTGGAGTATGACAGACTCGAACACCGCTACGCCGCCGCATTAATGCGTCTTATTTATCATCACGCCTCATCAAAATCCGAGAGGATGATGGGTAATCCACCGCATAATGAATACTATCTTGAACATCTTAGTCCGCCTCGCCATTCCCGATACAATATCTTATCAGGGATGTCGGGCGTCGGTAAGACAACGATCGGCGGGTTATTGACCACCGCTGGTTATCAGCAGTTAAGGAATGTGTATACACGGCCTATGCGGCCTAATGAGTCTGAGCGAAATGGCATCTTTGTGGACGAAATTACTTTTATGAACTGGAAAAGGGAAGGGCGGTTCGCTACAGCTAAAATTACCAATGGTGTTTGGCATGGACTGCTACTGGATGAATTAAAGCGCGTATCTGAGACTAATATGCCAACATGGGCCGATAAAAGCGTCAGCTCGCTCCTCAAACTCGATGAATCTGTATACGATACGGCGCAGCTGGTCTATATACTACCGCCCTCGTTTAATACACTATGGAACCGTTTAACGAAACGAGAGCAGGGAGCGGACAGCTCCTTGACTGTGAAAGAGATCACCAGACGTCTAGATGAAGAAATTGGGGAATTGGAGCAGAGTATACATCTCCCATATCGATATATCGTAAACGATGAAGTAGAGAGAGTAGCTAAGACCCTTCTCGGTGCATAGCTAAAAATACTACGATCCTCAGAAGTAGTCCGGCAAACACGACCCCTGTTATTTGGGTTACTTTTCCACATAATAGTGGAAAAAGCCATAACCACTTTTATTATTTTACGAAAATAGGTCTTGTCGTGGGTAGCAGTGGGTATTATAGTTAAGCCAGTGGAAACAAGTGGGTAACACCACAACAAACATAAACACCACTAGAAAACATTAAAAAATAATCAAACAACTAAGCCTCCAAGTAGGGTAAGGTACGCATAACGGCAATGGATTATTTCGAACGCAAGCTTGATGACAAGCGTCGGCTCACAATACCGACTGAGCTTCGAAATGAATTTGCCAGCGGACTGGTGCTCACAAGAGGTTTTGGTGCTTATCTTCACCTCTACCCACAGGCGGTGTGGGACAGGGAAGTTGAGCCAGCACTGAGCGGTAGTATTCTCGACGAGAAGGTTGCCGATCTCAATGTCCGCTTTCGGCGGGGCAAGACTGCTGCGGAACTTGACCAAAAACAAGGTCGGGTGACGATAGAGCAGCACCTGCTCGATTACGCTGGAATTGACAGAGAGCTGATTGCTGTACGGGCGGGCGCCTATTGGCGCATTTTAAAGCCTAATGCCGAGATTTGATTAGAAATCGCACTTTAATAATTTGGTCAGATAGTAAAAGATACCTCGAGACCACCTATCTGGTAATATGGGCAGTTGGAACAGGCGACACCACGCTAAAAACGTCGTCCGCACCTTCTTCAAAAAACACAACACCTCCCAAAAAAACTCCACCTCACACGTAAGACGTCCCATCTATGGAACGCCTTTACACATAAGTCTCTCAAGCTTAGTCTCCCGCCTTTGTGAGTTACATTGTAACCCGGCAGAAGACTAAGCAGCTTATATAAAAACAAACACAACCAAAAAACAAATAGCCCATATTATCAGTTAGGTGATCTCGAAGGAATAGTTCTTTCACTAGGTTACCTAAATAGGCCTTTTCGCTTTCACCGTTTCAGAAGACGGCCACCGCGCCGACAATTTCACGTTTTAGCGATGTAAATTGTCGGGCTCTTGGCAAGTCTTCCTCACCGGTAAAACCGAGCGGCCATTGGTCACCTATGATAGAATGAATTTCAATGAGTATCAAAGAACATCCACCACAAGAAATACATGTTCCTGTCCTCCTCGAAGCCTCACTTGATGTGCTGGAGCCCAAGAAGAACGAGAGTTATCTCGATCTGACGGCGGGTTACGGCGGTCACGCTCGGCGCTTCCTCGAGAAGACAGCAAACTTTACTGACTCGGTATTAGTCGATAGAGATGACTATGCGCTCGCGCATTTGTCTGATCTTGAAGCCAAAGGAGTCAGGTTACTGCATACCGATTTCGTCTCGGCTGTCCGGCAGCTGGTCGAAGAAGGGAAGCAGTTTCATATCGTCCTTGTGGATCTCGGGGTGTCATCACCACAGTTAGATCAAGGTCAACGAGGTTTTTCTTTTACACATCAGGGACCATTGGATATGCGGATGGACCGCAGGCAAGACAAATCCGCCGAAACGCTGGTAAATACCGCGTCGGAGGACGAGCTGGTCCGGATCATTACTCGCTACGGCGAGGAACCGCTCGGGTTTGCACGGCGCATTGCTCACGCAATCGTCACCAACCGTCCGATTCATACTACTGATGTACTGGCCAATCTAATCAAACAAAACCATCGTGGTAAATGGAGTAAAATCCATCCCGCCACGCGCACATTTCAAGCGCTCCGTATTGCCGTCAATGACGAGCTCGGGCAAATTGAGACCATGTTACCACTGCTCCCACGGCTGCTTAAGCCCGGTGGACGGGTCGGGGTCATCAGTTTCCATAGCTTAGAAGACAGGCTGGTGAAGCAGTATTTCAAGGACCAACAACACTCTGGCCTTGAAGCCGAACTGGACATTCTCACCAAAAAGCCCATGAGCGGAGCCACTTACGACGTTCACAATCCGCGGTCTCGCAGTGCAAAACTACGAGCCGCAGTGAAAAAATAAAACAAACAAAAGAAGGGGCACAAACATAATGCCAATCCACATCACAGTACAATACGCAGAGCAAACTGACAAAGTTGCTGTTCGCGTAAAATAACCCATATATTCTGGTGCACCATTCATGGTGCACCAGCTACCATAGCTCTAAAAACTAACACCACTAAACACAAAAACAAACTATATGTCCTATCAACGAACCCCCACCTATACCCGTCATCAAGGCAACTGGAACCGCAATCAAAATACGGTCGCCTTTGCCTCAGCAGTGAAGCTTGGCCCTGTTACTCATACCGTGCTCGTCGCGCTTATGATCACAGTGCTTGGCTTGATATATCTGACGCAAGCCACCAAAGCTACGGGGTACGACTATGAAGCGCAAAAAATAGACAGTAAGATTGCTGATCTCACTGACCAGAAAACCGATCTTGAGGTAGAGAACGCTCGTTTGACTGCGCTTGAGACAGTTCGTAATAGTGCAGTTGCTCGTGAGATGACGTCTCCTGCTGCGACTGACTACGTACGAGAATAGCGGCCATGCCTCGCGGGACAATATTCGGGAATCGAACGCGCTTACTTGCGGCTGGTTGCGTCGCCATCATGGCGATTTTTATTGTGCGTTTGTTTTATCTTCAGGTTATCGACCACGACCGTTATATTTCACTGGCTAACCAGGAGCAACTGAAGCGGCTCGTCATTCCAGCAGCGCGCGGTGAAATATACGCCATGGACGGCGACACGCCCGTCAAGATTGTCCTCAATGAAACCGTCTACACCGTCTTTGTTGATCCTCAGGTGGTCACCAAGCCGCGTGAGGTGGTCGAAGCCATCCGTAGTATTGCCGGCGGCAACGCCCGTGATAACCTCGATGAATTAGTGGCAAAGAAGGCCAGCCGATATCAGATCGTGGCGACCAAGGTGACGCGTAAGCAGGCTGAGCTACTCAAAAAACGGGAGCTCAAAGGTCTGGGCTTCCAAGCCACGAGCCAACGCGTCTATCCTGAAGGCCAGCTGGCCGCCCAAACGCTTGGATTTGTGAATGCTGAAAACAAAGGCCAATATGGCATCGAGGGCTACTTTAATAACCGGTTGGTCGGTAAAGACGGTATGCTGCAGTCGGTGACCGATGTCAGCAATGTGCCGCTGACGGTTGGTCGTCACAATATCAACCAGCCAGCTAAAAATGGTGATAGCATCGCGCTGACGATTGATCGCAATATCCAGTCGTATACCGAAAAGGCCTTAGCAGACGGTCTGGCACGGACGCACGCTACTAATGGCAGCGTGATTGTCATGGATCCGCACACCGGAAAAGTGCTTGCTATGGCTAACTTGCCGACCTATAACCCGGCTGAATACAACAAAGTCACCGATGCCCAAGCGTTTAATAATGGTATTGTCACCACGCCGTATGAGGCTGGATCGGTCTTCAAGACCTTCACTGTCGCTACCGGGCTCGATAAAGGGGTGATTGAGCCGAATTCGACCTATGTTAATACCGATAGAATTACCGTTGAGGACCGAACCATCGTCAACGCTGCCAAGGGTCACACCGGTACAATCACTATACAAGATGCGCTGAATTTCTCTCTCAACACCGGTATGGTGACGATCGCTCAGCGCCTTGGGGATGGCTCGCAGATCACTCGAAGTGCGCGCGACACGATTTACCGGTATTACCACGATAAATTTGGTCTCGGAGCGCTGACCGGTATTCAGGTGAGCGGGGAAGCTGAGGGTCGCGTGATTTCACCTGAGGAGCAAGAGGGAAATGCCGTGCGGTATTCGAACATGGTCTTTGGACAGGGGTTAGATATCACGATGGTGCAGGTCGCAGCCGGCTTTAGCGCGCTCGTAAATGGCGGTAATTACTACTATCCGACCGTGATTGACGGCGTAGTAAAAGATGATGGTCGTTTGTCTCCAGAGAAACCTCGTGCCCCACGCCTCGGTATTGTCACGAAGTCCACCTCTGATAAACTGCGGTCTATGACCTACCAAGCCCGCCAATCGCTGCCGTCTGGTGATCGCCCTGGTTATTATATCGGCGGCAAAACAGGGACCTCTCAGACGATCGAAAACGGCAAGTATGTGCTCGACCAGACGATCGCCACCTACCTGGGGTACGGAGGTACAGAAACGCAGTCAAAGTATGTCATAATGGTACAGGTATCAGGTAAGAACATGAACCTCGAAGGCGGTCTGCACGCCAAGCCGATTTTTACCGATATTTCCAACTGGATGATTGATTATATGAAAATACAGCCGAAAGGATGACTATGAAAGAAATTGCTTTTACCGACGATCTGGTAGCTATCTCAGCTCTCAGTGTGATTGCCTTTGTGATTGCGATGCTCCTGACGCCAATCTATACCTTTTTTGCCTACCGCTATAAGTTCTGGAAACAGCAGCGCACGACGAGCACCACCGGAGAGTTGCTGGAAGTATTTAACAAGCTGCATGCCGATAAATTTAAGCGTAATATTCCGACCATGGCCGGGATTATCAGTGTGGTTTCGATTACGGTGGTGACACTCACCTTGAATCTCGATAGGGGACAGACCTGGTTGCCGCTGGCTGCCCTCGTAGCGGGTGGTGCGGTCGGACTACTCGATGATATTATCAACATCCGTGGCAAAAATCTCGGCGTGGCGGGCCTCAGGTCGAGCTTCAAGTTTATGATGATTATTGGTATTTCGTTGGCGCTGGGCTGGTACTTCTTCGTGAAGCTTGGCTTTAGCGATATTCACATCCCATTTTATGGTGATCTCGCGCTGGGGTGGTTGATTGTGCCGCTGTTTGCCTTTGCGGTGACGGCGACGAGTAATGCCGTCAATATCAGCGATGGCCTCGACGGGCTGGCTGGCGGACTCCTGATAGCCGCCTACGGGGCATTTGGGGCTATTGCGGTCTTTCAGGGCCAGACAATACTGGCTGGATTCTGCTTTACGGTACTCGGCGCACTGCTCAGCTACCTGTGGTTTAATATTCATCCAGCCCGCTTCTTCATGGGCGATGTCGGGAGCTTCGCCCTCGGCACCAGTCTGGGCGTGGTCGCCATGCTGACGAACACACTCTTCTTACTCCCCGTCATTGGTATTGTCTTTGTCGTCGAGGCCGGTTCGAGCCTGCTTCAGATTACGAGCAAAAAGCTGTTCCATAAAAAGATTTTTCTCTCCGCTCCCATCCATCACCACCTGGAAGCGAAGGGGTGGCCTGAGCCCAAAGTAACCATGCGCTTCTGGGTAATTAGCTTCATCGCGGCCTTTATCGGCGTACTTCTCGCGCTGACCGGAGGCCATATTTAAGATGCGTACACTGCGGCCAGCTTCGCAGGCAGGAGCGAAGGGTATAAGCGTCGTCCGGCGCCACAAGCCCGATTACCAAATCGTGCTCTTTACAGGTCTTCTGATGATGCTCGGCCTGATTGTGATGTATGCTATTGGGCCGCAGCGCGCCAATGTGCTCAACAACGCCTACGGGACCGAATACTATACCAGTACGTATTTTTTTATTAAGCAAACGGTGAGCTTATTGTTGGCGCTCGCGGCGTTTGCTGTGATGAGCTTTGTGCCATTTCAATTTTTTCGCCGTCACGCTACCCAGATCATGCTGATTGGCTTTATCGCCTGCGCAGTGTTGGCGTTTGCGGGCATGATTGGCCTGGGGATTGCCCAGTGTAGTCTTGGTGCGTGTCGCTGGTTTGATCTTGGGCCACTGGGAAGTATCCAACCAGCAGAGCTCCTGAAGTTTGGCGTGTTGGTGTTTACTGCCGGGTTCCTGGGGATGCGGGCCAAGCAAGGCCTTGTCAATGACGTGAACAAAACCCTGATTCCACTTGGTGCCGTGCTACTAGTCGCGATTTTATTTATCATCGGTATTCAAAAAGACATGGGCACGGGCATTGCGCTGGTGGCAATTATGGCCTCAATGATGGTCGTCGCGGGGCTCAATTTGCGTACGCTCGGGCTAATTGGCCTCGGGCTGCTGGCGGCGATGGTACTGCTCATTGTCATCGCTCCTCACCGCATGGAACGGATCACGACCTTTTTTCAGGGTGATAACACCAGCCTGAGTGACAGCTCAAATTATCACATTGTGCATGCCAAAATCGCGATTGGTAGCGGCGGCTTTTTGGGCGTTGGCATCGGCAATAGTGTCCAGGCAACCGGGTATCTCCCAGAAGCCATTAATGACTCGGTGTTTGCAATTATGGGCGAAACCTTCGGCTTTGTCGGGCTGGTCGTTATCATTCTGCTCTTTACGGCGCTGCTGCTTCGCCTGCTTAATGTGGCCGATCACCTCGAGGATATGCGGCTCAAATTGATTGTTATCGGTGTCTTTGGCTGGCTGGGAGCGCACGTGATTCTCAATATTGCCGCGATGATCGGCATTTTTCCGCTGACGGGCATTACATTGCCGCTCCTGAGTTTTGGGGGCACCAGTATGATATTTATTGCAGCGGCTCTGGGTCTCGCATTCCAACTTTCACGGTATACTAATTTCACGTCACGAGTAAAGGAGACAGGATATGAAGATTCTCGCAGTCGGCGGGGGGTCGGGCGGACACGTCACGCCGGTAGCCGCGGT
>Ga0172380_10002389_pt1 | contig 29002 bp, 19 predicted proteins | sample Leawe162metaG_FD_119747 | JGI IMG/M metagenome (GOLD analysis project Ga0172380, IMG submission 119747) | Leachate microbial communities from a municipal landfill in Southern Ontario, Canada - Leachate well 162 metaG | ecosystem: Engineered > Solid waste > Landfill > Unclassified | place... | reverse complement strand
TCCGGGCTTGCCGGGGGCGTTCAGCATCGGGTCCGGGTGGCAGCCCTGGCACAGGACCGGCTTGCCCGCCTTGGCCTGGGCTGCCAGGCTGGTCTTGTTGAACCGGTCATGCATGGTCAGGATGTCTTGCGCCGTGGCGGCCGAGATCCCGGCCGTCCCCTTGCGCCAGCCTCCGCCATGGCAGGTCTTGCAGCCCATCTCGGTTGCAACCGGTGCCACCATGCGGGTGGTGGCGAGAAGGGTGTTGGTACCCTTGTCCCTGGCCTCGATGGTGACGGCCGGATAAGGCTGGTAGCCCCCCTGGGCGGGATAGGGAACCACCGGAACCTTTTCCGCCATGAAGGCCTTGCCCCCTTTCTTGAGTTGCATGGCGCCGGAAAGACCCTGGCCGGAAAGGCCGACATTGTCGGGAAGACTGATGCCGAACAGGGAAGGCAGATCCTTCCAGAATCCCACCTGGAGGGCGGGTTTCTCAAAGCCGGGCCCCATTCGGAAGGAAAGCGTCACGCCCTGGGTGATCACCTCCGGGGTTGGCCCGCGCTTTATGAGCTGGGCAAAGAGGTCGTTTGCCGGGGGCATGAGGCTGAACGCGCCGTCCGCATCGCTTATGCTGTGCATGCCGAGGTTGTTCCAGGCAAGCAGGACATACCCGGACGCTTCCGGGTCAAAGGGCAGCGGGGCAAGCGGGGGGGTGTGCAGCGGCAGGGTCTTCGCCGCCTGGGGTTTTCTGCCGTGCAGCCCTTCAATAATAAAGGCGGCCAGGGCGTGGCGTTCCTGGGCGTTGCCGGGGAAGGGCGGCATGCAGCGGATCAGCTTGCCCTGCCCGCTTATCTCGGCCTCCATGGCATAGACCGATTCGTATTTGGCGCTCATCTTTTTTATATCCCGCATGGGGCCGCCCACGGAATGGCAGGGGGAGCACATGATGTTGAAGAGCTGCCGGCCAACCACCAGCCGGTTTTCCTCGGTTATTTCCGGGTGGGTCCATTTGGCCGAGGCCAGGATGCCCTTGGCCTGGACCGTGTCGATATCCTTCACCAGGATGGAGTTGGCGTAGATGTGGCCGAACAGGGTAAAGGGCCGCCGGCTGCCCTCCCGGATGTACTCAAAGGCGCCCATGTAGGTGATGCCCAGGAGCAGGAGGACCACGGCCAGGGAGCGGGTGGCTGTTTTCGGCAGCCGGATCACCATGATAAGGCCGCCGAGAAAAAGAAGCACCGAAGCGCAGAGAAAGATGGCGGGAAAGGGGGCCAATTCCGGGCTGAAGTTGACAATCCATGCCCGTTGCGGTTCGGGCAGGGCCTGGACATACCACCAGGCCGAGGCCAGGAAGAGCAGAAAGGGGGCAAGGAGCCAGGCGGCGCAGTAGCGGACCATGCGCAACCGAAAGGCTTCTTCCTTGATCCCGGTGGAGGTCAGAAACCCATACAGCCCCGCCAGCATCAGGCAGAGGAAGGTGCGGAAGAAAAGGGCCGGCCAGAAGGCGGGATTGAAGATGCCGTCCCAGAAGTTGCCGGTGGTCAACCACTCGCCCGGGGTGAGCATGAAGCCGATGATCCCGTTGATGGCAAAGAGGGAGAGCCAGGCAAAGATGAAATAGAGCCAGCCGATGACAAGGTGGCTGCGCCGCTCCATGCGGCCGAAGGTCTGGTAGTAGATGAGGATGGACACGATCTCCCCGAGAAAAAAGACCCACTCGATGGCCCAGCCGAAGACAAAGTTATGGATGAGGATGGAGGTGGCGGCCGGGGCGATGAGGGCGATGGTGAACCAGATGCCCACCCCGGTGATGGCGCCCAGCACCAGGGTGAGGAGCAGGAAGAACTTGGTGTGTTGCCGGGTGTAGTCCAGAATGGGCTGCGAGCCTTCCCGGTACCCCTTCATCTCGGTGAGCACCAGAAAAAGGCCGCCGCCGATGGCGAAATGGGAGATGTACACATGGAGGATGGCGATCAGGGCGATGAGCAGGCCGCCGCCGGAAAAATCCAACTGCCAGACGGGATAGTTCATCAGCGCACCTCCCCGGGCACCCGGGCCGCGAGCCTGAGCATGTAGATGACAATCGCAACCCCGATCACCAGGATCGCCAGAAAGAGCAGCATCGGCGACCACTGCGGCACGACCCGCAGGTCGGCGGGATGAAAATATTCGGCCAGATACGCCTGTCTGGCCAGATCCCGGACCAGCACCATGAAAAGGATGGTTGCGCCCATGGCGAAGGTGGCCGGCCAGACCCGCTCCTTGTTGCCGTAATAGAGACAGAAAAAGGCCGCGACCAGGGAGCTTGCAAAAAGGATGGTATGCAGGGGGGAGGCGCCGACAAAGAGCTGGTGGACGTTTTTGGGCATGGAGAAAAGAAAGGGGATGCCGGTGCCGATTTCAACCACCGTGGCATAGGTGAACCATTGCATCCCGCCGCTCAAGCGCTGTGCCGCCCCGGGCGTACCGTTTTTTTGTTGAAAAGAGGCGAGAATCGCCAGAAAAAGACCGCCCGTGGCCACCGAGGCCACCATGAAGTGGAGGTAGCGGGCAAGCAGGGTCGGTTCGGCCAGGTTGAGGAGGGTGCCGTCCGGCCGGTTAAAATAGGCGCTCCAGTTTTGCGGCGTCTGCATCAGGGTCATATTGTTGACAAAGAAGAAGGCGATGACGAGCAGCAGCAGGATGCTCGTGGCCAGGGCCCGTTTTCTGGCGGCTTGTGGCAGGTCAGCCCCCATCTTATAAAGATAGGCGCTGTAATAGGCGAGAATCAGCAACCCGATGATGGACAGCCAGTAAGCCCCCATGAGGATGGAGCTGGTATAGATGAAGTGGCCGTAGAGCACCTGGAGAAAAAGAAGGGGGGCCACCCCGAAGTTCACGGCAAAGGCGATGGTGTATGGCAGCGTGGAGGCAATATCCCGGCAGGGCGGCGGGTCGGCGGGTGCTGCCCGCATCTCCCTGACCAGCCCGATCAGGGCGGTACCCAGCATGGCGTTCATGAAAACAAGGTGGGCGAAAAAGGTCAGGATCAGGAGGATCTCGAAGAAGCCCCAGGGAGCCGGGATGGTGTCGGGAAAGGGGATAAGGCTGGCTGGGTCCATGGCTGGGCTCCTTATGGATAAAAGTTTATTCAGTATAGCATAAAAAGGATTTTCGGGAAAAAATCCGACAGAACAGGGGCATGCCGGAAGCAGAAAAAATGCTGGGAGTTGTCGAGAAGATAAAATGAGATAATAGGAGTAATGTCGAGCTATGAAGAGAAATGTATAATGTTTAGAGGTTAATGAAATGATGTTTTCTTTTCGCGTCCCTGGTGTAACCGCATGGAATTTTGCGCTTTTTAGGGCTGATCGCAAAAGGGGCGAAATATCCAGTTTTTAGAGGGTTTTCAGGCGATTTTCTCCCGTTTGCGCGGGGTTGTGGGGTGTTGAAAACTCCGGCGGCCGTGGGAAGGAAATTCGTCGAGAACGGTTTTGACAGGGGGTGGGGTTTTCCTTTAAAAAAACGGGCAGAAATTATCTCAGCGGTCTCAATTCGCTTTAATCGGTTGTTTTTTCGTGACTGAACCAGGGGAAAAAGATGCTTTGGCAGCGAGTTAAGAGTGTTTTGTCGCAAAAATTTTCCGATCACGATTTCAAATTGTGGATCGAACCCTTGCAATGCGTCCATGACGATGCCCAGAGCGTCGAACTGGCTGGGCCTGACCCCTATTTCTGCTCCTGGGTCAGGGATAACTACCTGACCGATATTCAGGGCGCCTTGCAGGATGTCGGCTTTACCGGCGAGGCAATCAAGCTTTCGGTGGGCAAGGCCGCACCCGCGCAACCGGAAAAGAAACAGAGCCAGCTGCGGTTGCCCAGCATGCCCGTGGCGCGGTCCACGGTGCGGACCCTGCACCCGCGCTATACCTTTCCCGAGTTCATGGTCGGCGAGTCCAACGCCCTGGCCTATTCGGCCTGCGAGGCCATGGCCAACGGCGATTCCGCCCTGAGCCCCTGTCTGTTTATTGAAGCGGGGACGGGGTTGGGCAAAAGCCATCTCACCCATGCGGTGGCCCATCATATCACCAGCCATTCCCCGGGCACCCGGCTGCACTATGTCACCTCCCAGCAGCTTACCTCCGAAATGGTGCGCAGCATCAAGAACAACACCATGGAGCAATTCAAGGATAAATACCATCACCATTGTGATGTTCTGCTGATGGAGGATGTGCAGTCCCTGGCCGGGCGGACCAAGACCCAGGCCGAGCTGGCCGAGGCCCTGGATGTCCTGATGGATTGCGGGAAGAGGGTTATCTTCACCGGGGCTGTTTCTCCCCGCAACATTCCGGATATCGATGACGGCGTGCGTTCGCGGCTCTCTTCCGGGCTGATTACCACCATCAACCCTCCGGATCGGCGGACCCGTTGCCTGATCATCGAGCGCAAGGCCAGAAACAACAAGCTGCCGCTCTCCGGAGAGATCATCGAGTTTTTGGCCGACCGGATCCAGGGCGATATCCGGCGGGTGGAAAGCGCCATCATCGGCCTGAAGGCCAAGGCCTCCCTGCACAAAACCGTGCCCGATCTGGACATGGTCAAGGAGATTCTCGCCGGGATCATGGGGCAGCGGCAGGAGTTGTCCGCCGTGTTGATCCGTAATTTCGTGGCCGGGCAGTTCGATGTCTCCATCGAGGAGATGCAGTCAAAGGGGCGGAAAAAAGCGATCGCTTTTCCCCGGCAGGTCTCCATGTACCTCGCCCGGAAGCTCACCGAGGAAGCGCTGTCCGAGATCGGCAAGGCGTTTAATCGCGATCACTCGACAGTGGTGCATTCCATCCGGGTCATCACCGAAGCCATTGTCCGCAGCGGTTCCATCCGCGGGCAGGTGGAGCACCTGGTGGAACGCTTGAAAAATCAGGGATAAGGTGTTGAGCAGGATGCAGCAGTAATCCCGGGGCGGGGGCTCGGGGAGATCACGACAAAGGGGGGGGGGGATATGCGGACGGTCTGTTGTGTGTGTCGCAGGGTAAAGTGCAAGGGGGACTGGCTCGATCAGCTGGTTGAGTCCGAGGTCCGGATATCCCATGGTTTCTGCCCGGAATGTTTTGAAAAAACCATGGCGCAGTATACCCTTGCCTGGTCAAGCAAACGGGCGCCGCAGCCGGCGCTGAAGCCGAGGTGAGCGGTTAGAAATAGACCGGCCTGACCTCGGGCGCTTGTCTCTTGGTGCCCACCCGGTGCAGTATCCTGTCGGCCACCGTCTTGGCCGTCTTCATCATGTCGTTCATGCCGATTCCTTCCCAGCCGAAGCCGCAGAGGTGCAAACCGTCCAGGGTCCGCGCCATGGAGTCCTTCCAGGCCAAAAGCGCGGGATAGCCCATTTCCAGTTGGGGGATGCCGCTGTCGCCGCGCAGAACCCGGCTGAAACAGGGGGGCTCGGGCAGGGAAATCAGCTGCCTCAGATCATCATGGATGCGGCTCACCAGCTCTTCATCGGGCAGCTCCAGCCGCTCCGGATGGCGGCGGCCTCCGACCAGACCCTCCATCAGCACTTTTCCCTGCGGGGCGCGGCCGGGAAACATGTGGGTGGAAAAAAGCGCCCCCATGGCAAAGCGTTTTTCCCGCTCCGGGGCCAGATAGCCGAAGCCAAAGGGCACCTGTGCCGTGTCCGTGAAACCCAGGGCCACGGTGGCGATGCGCGCCGTGGGGATTTTGGCCAGGGGCGGCGCATGGGCAGCCAGCAGCGCCAGGGTGCGGTTGACCGGCAGGGCGAGAATGACGGTGGCTGCCCGGTAGGTTGTGGCCTCGGTGTGTATCTCCCAGGCGTCGTTTGCGCGGTTGATTGCCCGCACCGGGCTGTGGTAGGTGATGTTCGCCCCGGCGGCCAGGGTGGTGATGAGCTGTTCCATGCCTTGCGGAAAGCTGGTCATGGCCGGCAGCGTCACGCCCTGTGCGCCTTTCTTTTTTTTGAGCAGTCCTTTCAGCACCGAACCCGCTTCCTTTTCCAGAGCCCGCACTCCCGGCATCACCGCATCGATGCTGATCCGTTCGTAATCCCCGGCAAAGGTGCCGGTGATCGCGGCATCCACCATGGGCAGGATCTCGGTGCCGAAGCGGTATGCCGCCCACTGGCCGACGCTTTGTTCTTCGAGACGCGGTTTTTTGAAAAGATCGCCCAGCAGCCGCAATTTTCCCAGCGGGGACAAGAGGGGGGTTGCCAGCAGGGCCGGTGGTTTTTGGGGCAGCTGCACCAGCCGTCCCTGGTGGCAGACGTAGCGGACAAAGCTGCCCAGCGGGGCTTTCTGGGCAATGCGGTCCAGGCCGGTCTCGCCGAGCAGGGCGCGGCTGGCCGGATTGTTGTCCAGAAAGCCGTGGGGCCCCCATTCGGCCAGGTATCCTTGTTCCTTGAAGGAACGGACCGCGCCGCCGGGGCGGCCATCCTGCTCAAGAATGAGGATGTCCAGGCCGGGCGCGCCGTTGCGCAGAAAATGGGCAACGCTCAAACCGGAAAGGCCCGCGCCGACAATGATTATTTCGTGTATTTCAGGCATGGCTCGCATATCCGGGGTTGAGGGGATCGGCGGGGATCTCGTCTTCGCCCTGTGGGGGCAGGTTTCCCTCTTCAGGGATATCATTATATATGGTATAAGGAATTTTACCCGATATTGTCTGGGGCCGGAATGAAAAAGAGCAATAGCAAGGCCGGTTCGGTGGCGGAGAGCACGGCCTTTTCATCAATGGTGCAGTGAAAAAGAATGCAGCCCGCAGATTCCCAACCGGTGAGGATCCTCATCCTCTATTACTCGCTCAGCGCCCAGACCAGCGGCCTTGTGCATCGGCTTGGCGCCGGTCTTGAGGCGCAGGGGGCGCAGGTGGTCTGTGAGCGGCTTCAGCCTCTCGCGCCGCGCAAGTTTCCCTTCGGCAGCGTGCCCGCCACCCTGTTCATGATGCTCATCACCTTTCTGCGGGTGAGAATGCCCATCCAGCCGCTGCCCCCCGTCTGCTGGGAGCGCTATGATCTGATTGTCCTGGCCGGTCCTACTTGGTCCTATAATCCCAGCGGTCCGGTCCTCTCCCTGCTTGACCGGGATGGGACAAGGCTTTTTTGCGGCCAACAGGTTCTCCCCCTGATTTCCTGCCGGGGCTATTGGCGGATGCACTGGCTGAGCCTGCGCTTCCAGCTTGCGCGTTGCGGGGCCAAGGTGGTCAACCGGATGGTTTTTGCCCATCCCAGCAAGGAGCCCTGGCGGACCATCGGGGTATTCCTGAAGCTTGCCGGGCGGGTGCCGGAGCGGTCCGGATGGTTTAGCCGGTACTATCCGCGCTACGGGCATAGCCGGGAACAGCAGGAGGAGGCCTTCGCCTTTGGCCAAGCCATCGGCCAGGCCCTGAAGCAGGGGGATTCCCTGGCGGATCTTTCTTTTGCCCTGGGCCGGGCAGGTCTTTAAAACTCGATCCCCTTCCGGGCCTTGATCCCCTGTTGAAAGGGGTGTTTTATGGCCCGCATCTCGGTGACCAGATCCGCGTATTCGATGAGCCCCTGGCCGGCATCGCGGCCGGTGATGACCAGATGCAATCGTTGCGGCCGCTCCCGAAACAGGGCGATGACCTCTTCTTCCGTGAGAATGCCGAAGCCGATCAGGTAGGTGAGTTCGTCGAGCACGATCAGGTCGTAGGCGTCACTGAGGATCTTTTCCCTGGCGAGTTGCCAGCCTGCCAGTGCCGCGGCTTTCACGGTTTCCATGTCCTGCTTCCAGGTAAAGCCGGTGCCGGCGAGATGCAGTTCAACCTGGCCGGGAAAGGCCGAGGCAAAGGCGAGCGCCTCGCCGGTGTTTGCCTGGCCCTTGATGAACTGGATGATGCAGACCTTCAGCCCCTGGCCTGCCGCCCGCAACGCCTGACCGAAGGCAGCCGTGGTTTTTCCCTTGCCGTGCCCCGTATTGATCATAACCAGGCCCTGCGTCGTCATTTGTTCCCTCCTGGAGTCTCGGAGCCCTGCCCTGCATCCGGGAAGCGGGTGGAGGATGAATATCGGGCGGCGCGGAATTTTTCCATCTGGCCGCGATAGAACTCCTTGTGCGTCCTTGCCATGGCAAGGGCTTCTGTCTCAAGTGCCAGCGCTTCCTCGCGGTTGCCGTTTGCCCAGTACGCCGTGGCCAGGGTGTCGAGGATGTGGGGCGTTCTGTTTTCCGTCGCTGCTTTTTGGGCAAGGATCAGCGCCCGTTCCGGGTTGCGCAACCGCGTGTCCTTGGCGGTGAGGAGGAGCCAGGCGAGATTGTTCAGGGCTTCCGTGTTGGCGGGGGCAAGGCGGAGCGCCTGCCCGTAGGCATTCAAGGCCTCTTCTTCCCGGTCGAGACTGTAGTGCAGATCCCCCAGGAGCTGGAGCCAGAGGCCGTTGTCCGGCTGCTCCCGTATTTTTTGCCGGATCAGCGCCTCGGCGAATCGGGCTTTCGGTGATTCACCGAGAAGATCCTGGGGCATGTGCCAGGCGGCAAGGATGCCCGCCAGCATGACCACCGTATAGAGGATCAAGGCCAGATGCACCTTGCGGTGATGGCGGGGAATCCGGCCCGGATTCGTTTCGCAGCGGCGGAGAAAATCGATGCGCTGGCCCAGGCCGAAATGGTGCCAGCTGGGCAGATCCCTGATATTGCCGCTGAGCAGGGCGATCTTTTCAAAGACCCGGATCAGGGGGGAGGCGTGTCCCATGGCGCTCAGGGCATGGAGGTCCGCCTGCCGTTCAAAGTTGCGCATGAAAAAACCGAAGATGAAGCGGAAATAGGTAAGCATCAGGGCGAAGAGAATGAAGGCGCTGGCCAGGGCCAGGATGGTGTCCGGAGCCTTGCCGGTCAGGGTGATCACCTGATACAGAAGGTCCGAGCTGAGCAGGAGCAGGAGCAGCGGCGCCGAACTCACCTGGGCCAGCAGGCCGAAGCCGAGAAAGAGAAACAGGTAGAGCTGAAGGTGGTACCGTTTGACATGCCCCAGCTCATGGGCCATGACCGCTTCGATTTCCTCCGGGGTCGTGGCTTCGAGCAGGGCCGGGGTAACGAGGAGGTAGCGGAAGCGGCCGGTAAGGCCCATGACCCCGGCGGTCAGCATCCGTCCCTCGAAAAGCGGCCAGAGGAGGATGTCGGCAAAACGCAGCCGTTGGCTGCGGCAGAACTCCTCAATGCGTTCCCTTGCCGGACCATGGGGGAGCGGGGTGCAGCCCCAGAGGCGGACAATGGCCAGGGGGAGGAAAAAGATCAGGCCAAAGAGCGAGAGCAGCACCAGGATGGGTTCGCCCCAGGGCGAGGCGAGAAACTCTTTCAGCAACGGAAAGGGGGCGAGCTGGATAAGGTCGAACAGGCAGGAGATGATGAGCCAGGGCAGAAGAATGGCGAGATTGATCTTGAGGTTTGCCGCAAGAAACGAGCGGGCGGTAAGGAATCTGGTGAAAATCCTCCGATAGCTGGGCAACCCTGCCAGCCAGATGAGGCAGAGATAGCCGAAGAAAATGAGGATTCCCGCCAGATGGGCAAGCACCGGGAGCTCTTCGGCAAGCGGCAGCCGGCTCAGGTGGTAGCGTCCCTCCAGCAGAAAGATGTCCACGGCCAGAAAAACGATGGCCAGGATGGAGAGTCGCTGCTCCACGGCAAGATAGCGGGCCGCCGTGTTGTCGGGATTGCGCCGGAAAAAATACCGGGCCAGCTGGTTGAAGAAAATCCCCTTGGCGCCAAAGAGCAGCAGGGCAACAGGCCATGGAATTTGTGGCTGCTCGGGAACACCCCCGGTGGTGAGAATCAGGATGACGACCAGGAGATAGATGAGATTATTGTACATTGGAGGCGATTCGCGGCCTGGTGGGAATTGGGTTCGAATGCGCCAGGCGGGAAGCATGGCGCCGGTGCGCCGAAAAGGGCAGGATTAACCGCGGCATCAGCGCCGGAAAGCCGATTCGTACATCGGGCCGGAGATGCTGGCATTGTGCTCCTGATACTGCTGGAGCAGGATGCGCAACTCATTGGGTTCGAGAATCTGTTTTTCCAGGAAAAATTCGCCGAATTTTTTCTGCAACCGTTTCTGGTGGAAAACGAGCATCTGGAGCTGCGGCTGGGAAAGCAACCCCAGGTCCATGGCCGTCTGGCCGAAGGGCTGCAAGGTGGGGCGGTTGCGAAGGATATGCACCACATCCGCCTCGTTGAGCAGCCCGAAGCGCTGGCCGATTTCTCCCAGGCGCGGCCGTTCGGTGCGTTGCCAGATGAGGGCCTGGATGATGGTCCGCCAGTTGATCAGGCCGGAGTAGTAGAGGAAATGGCCAAGGAGCAGGCGGCGGTTCGGCAGGGGCCCCTGGTAGAGGCTTTCCGTATCCCAGAACATGGAGGGCCGGCCGGAAGTGGTCCTGAAATCGGTCTTTGTCTGGGCGTTGGTTTTGGTGTGCGGGCGGGGACCGGATGCGGCCTTGTCCGTTTTTGTCTGCCGGGGCCGCTGGGGCTTGGCCGGCGCCGGGCGGGATGGCTGGGTTCGGGGCTGCGGTTGCCGGGCAGGAGGAGGCAGGCAAAAGCCTTTTTCCTTGGCGTCCAGAAAGGTGATCAGATTTTCGTAGGCCTCCTGCACCGAATGGAACAGGTCGTGGCGTTGCCGCTGCACCCGCTCATTCTCAAGGGCGGCCCGGTCCGGGTGGGTTTCCATGGCCCGTTTGCGGTAGGCGCTTTTGATGCCGGAAAGCTGGAGATAGTCGAGAAATTCCCGGGAGATGGTGAGTTCCGGTCCAAAGATGATCTCGCAGGAGCGAAAAAGTTCCTTTTCAGCGGCAACTGTTTCCATGGCGTGTCCCGTACTCCCTGGAGGTTAGAGTGAAAAGAAAAATTGGCTGGTCAACACTCTCGGCCAGGCAAGAGACAGGGGTTTCCGCCCGTTGCGCCGCAGGAAAAAAATATGCAACCGTGTAAGTCTTATGCAATGATATGGCCCGGTTGTGATACTATACACTCTCAAGGGAGCAGCGCATTTCAAGCAAAAGATAATTAACATTATTATGTAGCAGATAACATATTATTTTTTAACATTTTTTATTCGTATATCCATGAAATTCTGATGCGAATGGGGAATTTTTTTATGGGGCAGCCAGCCGGAACCGGGGACCACTGCGAGGCGTCAAGGTATTTTTCTTGTGATTTCAATATGATGAAGGCGTGGGCAGAGCTCGGGGAACTTGCCCGGGCACCCTATGATCTGACCGCGCCCGGCGCTCTTTCGCCGGCAAGAATTCGTGGCTACAAGGCCCATGCCGCCGGGATTGATCTGTTGTACTCCACCCAGCGGGTGGACGAAACGGTGCTTTCCGCCCTGCAAAGGCTCGCCGAGGAGAGCGGGGCCGTGGCCCAGTTCCTGCTGATGAAAAAGGGTGCGGTGCTGAACCGGATCGATGGTTACCCCAGCGAGGAGCGGCAGGTATTGCACACCGCCTGCCGCGACATCTTCGGGCCGGTCACTCCGGCGTCCGACGCAGCGGCGGTCCAGGCCCAGGGCAAGGGGGAGCTGGAAAAATTGGCCGATTTTCTCGCGGCCCTGGATGCGGGCATCATTGTCAATGCGGCAGGAGAGCCGTTCACCGACCTGATCCAGATTGGGATCGGCGGCTCCGACCTTGGCCCCCGGGCCTTGTATCTGGCCTTGGCCGCCTACAGGATTCCGGGCCGGAGGGTGCATTTCATCAGCAATGTGGACCCCGATGACGCCGCCGCCACTCTGGCCGGGCTTGATCTTGCCAGAACCCTGGTGAATGTGGTGTCAAAAAGCGGCTCCACCCTGGAAACCATGACCAACGAGGAACTGGTGCGCAAGGCCTTCGGCGAGGCAGGGCTTGAGCCAAGCCGGCATTTTCTGGCCGTTACCGGCAAGGGCTCTCCCATGGACAACCCCGCCCGGTATCTCCGCTCTTTTTACATGTTCGACTCCATCGGCGGGCGGTACAGCGCCACCTCCATGGTCGGCGCGGTGATGCTCGGTTTTGGCCTGGGGTACCCGCATCTTCTGGAGATCCTCAAGGGGGCCCGGGCCATGGATCTGGCTGCGGAGGAACCGGACATCCTCCGGAATCCGCCCCTGCTCCTGGCCCTGTTGGGCATCTGGAACCATAATTTTCTCGGCTGCGAGACCCTGGCCATCCTGCCCTACAGTCAGGCGCTCGTCCGTTTCACCGCCCATCTCCAGCAATGCGACATGGAAAGCAACGGCAAATCCGTAACCCGGCAGGGCAAGCCCCTTGCCTGGAAAAGCGGCCCTATCATCTGGGGCGAACCGGGCACCAATGGCCAGCACGCCTTTTATCAGCTGATCCATCAGGGCACCGCCATCGTTCCCGCCGAGTTCATCGGCTTTCGCGCCAGCCAGCATGGCCGGGATCTCATCATCGAGCAGACCACCTCCCAGGAAAAATTGGCGGCAAACCTCTTGGCCCAGGCCCTTGCCCTGGCCACCGGCCAGACGCACGAAAATCCCAACCGCCGTTTCGCCGGCAACCGCCCCAGTTCGGTGCTTCTTGCCGACCGGCTGACGCCCTACACCATGGGCGCGCTCCTGGCCCTTTATGAGGCCAAGGTGGTGTTCCAAGGATTTATCTGGAACATCAACTCCTTTGACCAGGAGGGGGTGCAGCTGGGAAAGAAACTGGCAACCCGCCTGTTGGCCCATTATGCCGGTCTGCGGCAAGACCCGGGGTACAGCGGGGAGGCGGCGGATGCGCTCGGCTGGGCTCTGCTTGACGCCGCCGGGATGCTCCCCAAGTGAGAGGCCGGATGAAAAAAGCTCCGGGGAGCAGAGGCGCGGCGAAAAGCGCAGGTCTGCCGGATGTTGCGTTGCCCACCAATCAGCGTATTGCGAGAAGAAAAGCATGCCTTCCTTGAGACAATGGAAAGCCACCCTGGTGGTGCTGGGAACGATTCTCTGCCTGGCCGGGGTATTTTTGTTCTGGGGGATCAGATCCCGTTATCACGATTTCGAAACACGGATTACCGTCGAGCAGCACCATGTGCACACGCTCTTTGACCTGGCCACCAAGCAGACCTTTGCGCCTTACCGGTCGAGGCTCCACAGCCTCACCTCCACTCGGGCCCCGCTGATCGATGCCCTTGCCAAGGGCGACCGGGACGCCTTGCTGGCCGAGTGTCTCCCCCTGTTCGAGATATTGCAAAAAGAAAATCCCCTGCTGGTTCAGTTTCATTTTTACACGCCGGACAACCGCTCTTTTTTGCGGCTGCATCAGCCCGAGCGGTATGGCGACGATCTTTCCGCCCGCCCCATGCTTGCCGAGGTGACCAGGCGGCACAAGCCCCTGGCCGGCTATGCAACCGGGCGCGACGGGCTTTTTTATCAGATTCTCCAGCCTGTTTTTGATGGGGAAACCTATCTTGGCGCCGCTGAATTCGGCTTCAAGTCGGATCGGCTTGCGGAGCTTATGGAGCCAGGGCATGGGGTGCAGATGGGGTTGCTTTTTGATAAGGCGGGTTGGCAACGGACGGAGCATTCGTCGCGCTATCCGGTGCAGGAATTGGGAGACCAGATCCTGGTGCAGTGCTGCGATAATGTCTTCCGCCATCTGCCGGGAGATTTTCGTTTTGCCGGAAGGAACTTCGCTCCGCGGCAGATCGACGGGCGCTGGTATGTTTTTGATACCAGCCTGGCCCTGCCGGATTTCAAGGGGGATACCGTGGGCCGGGTTGCCCTGGCCATTGAAGTGACCCAGTTTGTCGAGGAATTCAACGCCTTTGTGGGTGTAAGCATCGTCCTGACCCTTGTGGGGGGGCTCGTCGCTTTTCTGGTGCTGCATTTCACCTTTGCCGCCGCGCACCGGGAGCTGCACAGGGCAAACGTGGCCCTTTCCTCCTCCAAGGAGGAACTCGGCAAGAGCTATGCGGAGCTGGAAAAATACCGGAAGAACCTTGAGGAACTCGTGGTCGAGCGAACGGTGGATCTGGCCAAGACCAACGAGGATCTCAATCAGGAGATCCTCGAACGGGGGCGCATCGAGGAAAGCCTGCGGCGCAGCGAGAAAAGTCTGGCCACGGCCCAGAATATCGCCAGGCTCGGATACTGGGAATGGGATATCACCAAAAACAATCTCGTCTGTTCCGAGCAGACCTATCGCCTTTTCGGGGTGGGCAAGGAGAGCCGGACCTACACCTATGAAGGCTTTCTCCAGTATCTCCATTCCGAGGATCAGGCCAGGGTGCAGACCTGGTTGCAGGGTTTGCTGGCTGGAGATTCCTTTGGCAATCTGGAATTTCGCATAATCCGGCCGGATGGCGCGGAGCGGGATATTCACGCGGAAGCCGAGGTCAAGCGGGACGGGCATGGTCGAGCTGTTCAGCTCATGGGCATTGTTCAGGACATCACCGAGGCGAAGCACGCCACCAGGCAGCTGGTGCTGTCGGACAATGTCTTTGAAAACAGCATCGAAGGCATCGTGATCACCGATGCCAATGGCGTTATCCAGCGGATAAATCGGGCCTTCACGGATATTACCGGCTACGAGGAACAGGAGGTGATCGGGCAAAACCCCAGGATTCTCAAGTCGGAGCGGCACGAAAACGAATTCTTTGCCGAGATGTGGAGCGCCCTGGTGGAGAACGGGCAGTGGCAGGGGGAGATCTGGAACCGGCGCAAGGACGGGGAGATCTATCCCGAGTGGTTGATCATCTCTTCCATTCGCGATACGCGTGGAACCATCGTGAACTATGTCGGCGTGTTTCATGATATGACCGAAATCAAGCTGCACGAAGAGCGGCTGCGGTATCAGGCGCACCATGACGCCCTTACCGGCCTGCCCAACCGGGTGCTCTTCCACGACCGGCTCGGCGTGGCCATGGCCCATGCCCGGCGGGATGAAAACAAGGTGGCGGTCCTGTTTCTCGATCTGGATAACTTCAAGCGGATCAACGACAGCCTGGGCCACACGGTCGGCGATCTGCTGCTCAAGGAGGTGGCGCTCCGGATTGGCAGGTGCCTGCGGGAGATTGACAGCGTGGCCCGCTATGGCGGCGATGAATTCATTGTTTTGTTCGAGGGGGTGCAGCAGGAGGAGGATGTGCTCCTTGCCGCGCAGAGGATCATCGATGGGTTGGCCCCGGTGATCAGCCTCCAGGGGCAGGACTTTTATCTGACCGTCAGCCTGGGCATCGCCTTCTACCCCGAGGACGGGCAGGATCAGGACACCCTGATCAAGAACGCGGACACCGCCATGTACCGCGCCAAGGAAAGCGGCAAGAACACCTACCGGGTTTTCACCCCGGCCATGAACAAGCGGGTCACCGAATGGCTGGCCATTGAAAACAGCCTGCGCAAGGCCTTGGACCGGAAGGAGTTTTTTCTCCAGTACCAGCCCAAGGTGGATTTGAACACGGGCAGGATCGTGGGGGTGGAGGCCCTTATCCGCTGGCGTCATGGCGACGGGGAGATAATCAATCCGGCGGATTTCATCCCCATGGCCGAAGACACCGGGCTTATCGTGGAGATCGGCGACTGGGTGCTTGCCCAGGCCTGCGCCGATCTGGGGGAAATCCTCGGTAAAGGCTACGGGCTCAAGATGTCGGTGAATCTTTCCCCCCGTCAGTTCCGGCAGGACAACCTGCTGGGCAAGATCAGGGCGACCCTGGCCGCGGCCGGGATCGGGCCGGAGGGGTTGATCTTTGAGATCACCGAGGGCTCGGTCATGGAAAACGAGCAGAAGGCCATTGTCCTGCTCGGCGAGCTGCGGGGGATGGGGGCCGGGATTTCCATCGATGATTTCGGCACCGGCTATTCCTCCCTCTATTACTTAAAGCAGCTGCCCATCGGTGAGCTGAAGATAGACAGGCGGTTTGTCCGGGATATTGTGGGGCGTGGTGATGAGGTGGCCATTGTCGCGGCCATCATCGCCATGGCCAAGAGCCTCGATATGCGGGTGGTGGCCGAGGGGGTGGAAACCGGGGAGCAGCTGCATTTCCTCCGCAGGCATGGCTGTGACGAGATGCAGGGCTTTTTGTTCAGCAAGCCGGTGGGCAAGGAGACGTTGCTTTCGATGCTCGACCAGGGCGTCCGGCTTGATGTCGCGGGCTATGACAGCAACCCGCAGCAGCCTCTGCCCTTTGTCGCCAGGCCTGGGGACGAGGAAATCGGTTAACCGCCGGTTACCGATACAGCAGTTCGAACCGCTCCCAGAAATCCGGAAAGGATTTGACCACGCATCCTTCCCCCTGGATCCGGACACCAGGCACCTTCAGGCCTGCCACACCAAAGCTCATGGCGATGCGGTGGTCGTTGTAGGTGTCAATCTCCGCGCCGTGCAGGGAGGAGGTGTTGTTGCCGACCCCGTCGATGATCATGGCGTCGGGGTGTTCCTCTGTTTTGACCCCCAGCTTGGCAAGCTCCGTGACCATGACATGGAGGCGGTCGCACTCCTTGATCCGCAGGTGGGCGATATTCTTGATCACCGTTCGCCCCTTGGCGAAAGCGGCAACCACCGCCAGGGTCGGGACCACGTCCGGGCAGTCGCCCATGTCCACCTCCACCCCGCGCAGCTCCTTGGCGCCGGTCACGGTGATGCCCGCTCCGGAACGCTGCACCCCGCAGCCCATCCGGGCCAGGATATCCACCAGCACGGCATCTCCCTGTAGCGATGGCGAAGGCACGTTGGCCACGGTCACCCGTCCTCCGGTCACGGCGGCGGCGGCCCAGAAGTAGGAGGCGCTGGAGGCGTCGCCTTCCACCGCGTATTTCCTGGCCTGGTAGCACCCCTGGGGGATGGAGAAGTGGTTGAGTTCGGTATTGGCTGTTACGGTAATGCCGAAATCCCGCATCACGGCCAGGGTCATGGTGACATAGGGTTTGGACAACACCTCCCCGGCCACCAGGAGTTCGGCGGGCTGCGCGGCATAGGGCGCCACCAGCAGCAGGGAGGAGAGATACTGGCTGCTTTTGCCCTCGGGCAGCAAGGTCTTGCCGCCCTTGATCCCGTCGGCCGCGATGGCGACCGGCGGGCAGCCCGTGTCGTGGACGCTGCGGATTGCAACCCCCCAGCCGGATAGCGCCTCCATCAGGGGCTTGATCGGCCGCTCATGCATGCGCTGGTCGCCGTTGATGGTAAAGGGGCCGTGCCCCAAGGCCGCCACCGAGGTGAGAAAGCGGGTGGCGGTGCCGTTGTTGCCCAGGAATATTTCTTGCTCCGGCGTGGCGATGGCGCCGCCGTTGCCCTGCACCCGCCATTGATCCAGGCCGGGCGTTACGGTGATGCCCATGGCCGCCAAGGCGTGGGAGGTGTATTCGGTGTCCTCGCTGGCCAGGGGGTAGTGCAGAATGCTTTCCCCGTTGGCCAGGGCCGCGGCGATGAGGGCCCGCTGGGTCAGGCTTTTTGAGCCGGGCACGGTGAGGGTGGTGTCGGTGATGGCAAGGGGGCGGATTTCTTTCATGTTGTGTATCCTTAAAGACGGTCTTGCAAAAAAAAAATCAGAGATCTGAGTTTCGTCATTCCGGCGGAAGGCGGAATCCAGTAGTTTTAAGTGGGTACTCTTTTTCTGGGCCCCCGGTTTTTACCGGGGTGACGAGGGGTATGATCCTTTTTATCTCTGCTCAAGGGCTTCAAGCAGGCTCTGGCGCATCACTTCCACCGGGGCCTGTTGTCCGGTCCAGAGTTCAAACTGGGCCGCGCCCTGATAGAGGAGCATGGCAAGGCCGTCGATGGTCCGGCAGCCTGCCAGTTGTGCCTCCTGCAGCAAGCGGGTTTTCAGGGGAGCATAGACGATGTCCATGACCACTTGGAAGTTGACCAGGGCTTCTTGGGCAATGGGCAGGATCTCCTGTTGGGATCCCATGCCCAGCGAGGTGGCGTTTACCAGAATATCGGCTTTGGCATTGGGAGCTTCGGCCAGGGGCAGCCAGGGGCAGCCGAGCAGCTTTGCCAGGGTCCGGCCTTTTTCCGGGGTCCGGCTGGCAATGGTGAGCGAGGCCCCGGCTTCGAGCAGGCCAAATCCGATGGCCCGAGCCGAACCGCCTGCGCCGAGAAGCAGGACCGAAGCGCCTTGAAGATTGATCTTTTCGGAGAGCGCCCGATTGGCCCCGAGCCAGTCGGTGTTTGCGCCGTGGATGGCCCCGTTGCTGATGACCAGGGTGTTCACCGCGCCGATTTTTTCGGCCACGGGATCGATGGAGTCGAGATGCTCCATCACCGCCTGTTTGTGGGGGATGGTGACGCTCACCCCCTTGATGCCCAGAGCGCGCAGCCCGGTCATGGCCTGGGCCACATCCTGCACACCAAAGGGGAGGTAGACTTTGTTCAACCCCAGGGCGCCAAAGGCGTCATTGTGCATGGCCGGACTCAGGCTGTGTCCAACCGGGTTGCCCATGATCCCGTAGAGTTCGGTGGCGCCGTTAATCCGCATGCCCAAGTTCCGTGAAGATGGCGCGCAGGGATGAGGCGGGCAGCTGGCCGGGAGCGGTGGGGGTGCCGTTGTCCGGGGCGGCGTAGGTCATGTAGCCGCCGAGATCGGTGGTGGCCACCCGGCTGATCATGCCAATCTTGCCCATGCAGAAGGCGATGAGAGGGAAACCCAGCTCGGCGGCCTGTTCTTGCAGGGCAAGAACCCGGAACACATCCTGAAAGCAGCGGGCCGTGGTGACGATCTTGCCGATGTCGGCGCCGCTCCGGCATTGCCGTTGAAAGATCTCGGTCAGGGCCTGGCTGGAGGCGGTGCACTTGAAATCATGCCAGGAGACAATGGTCCGGCAGTTATTGGCCCGGGCTGCCTCAATGAGTTCGGTGGCCAGGGTGGGGTCGGCGTTGAGTTCGATGTCCACATAGGCGGCCCCGGCTTGCGCCGCCTGTTTGAGCAGCGCGATGCGTTCCTTTTCCTCGTCCGCGCAGTTGCCGCCTTCCCAGACGGGCCGGTTGGTGAACACCAGGGGTTTGTTGATCCCCTCAAGGAAAAGCGGAATCTCCGGGTGTGCCATGCCGTCCAGCCGGATCTCCAGGACATCGGCAACGGCTTCGGATTTTTTGGCCAGGGCAAGCGCCTCGGCCGGCGTGGCCCCGGCGATGGAGACACAGAGGCGGCGCACTGCGCTGGTCGTGACATTCAACATGGGTTGCTCCGGGCAATCAGAATGAAAAAAACTATAAAACGGCGCACAATAATTTTAGAATATACCCAAAGGGCATAAGTTTCGTTTGAGCAGGCAAGCTGCTCAACTCAGCTATAATGAAAAGCAAAACTATTCCATCGCGGATCGCTTGTCAACAGGCATGAGCAGGGGCGCCTGCCTCGGGTCGTGGAGGGGAAGAATGCACCGATTGTTTGTCGCCATTGATTTGCCGCCGGAGGTCGTGGCCCAGCTCCAAGGGCTCTGCCGCGGCGTGCCAGGGGCCAGATGGGTGCAACCGGAACAGATGCACCTGACTCTGCGTTTCATCGGCGAGGTGGATGGCGGGGTTTTCCGGGATATCAGGGAGGGGCTTGCCGGAATCACGGCGCCGGTCTTTTCCCTACAGGTCAAGGGCTTGGGCTTTTTTCCGCCCAGAAAGACGCCCAGGGTGCTCTGGGCAGGGATTGCGCCGGTGGAGGAGGTGAGCGGGCTGCGCAACAGGATCGAAAATCTCCTAGTCGGCATGGGGCTTGAACCGGAGGGGCGCAAGTATTCCCCGCACATCACCCTGGCCAGGCTGCACGACACCCCGCTTGCCAGGCTGGACCGGTTCCTGGCCGACAACTCCCTTTTTGCCACGGAACCGTTTTTGGTCTCGGAGTTTCACCTCTACTCCAGCGAGCTGACCTCCAAGGGCGCTTTTCATGCCATCGAGGCGTCCTACCCTCTCCAGGCGGTTTAAGCGAGGGGTTGGCTTGCCATCAACACCACGGCATGGGCGCTGATCCCCTCCTCGCGGCCGGTGTAGCCCATCTGTTCCGTGGTGGAGGCCTTGAGGTTGATGGCGTCAGGCTCCACCCGGCAGGCCTCGGCGAGGATCTTTTGCATGGCCGGGAAATGGGGGGCGAGCTTGGGGCGTTGGGCCACCACGGTGATGTCTGCGTTGACCAGGCGGAAATGTCTTTCCGTAGCCAACCCGATCACATGGGCAAGCAGCTTGATGCTGGAGATTCCCTTGTACCGCGGGTCGCTGTCCGGGAAATGGCGGCCGATGTCGCCGCAGCCGATGGCGCCCAGGATGGCGTCGCACAGGGCATGGGTGAGGACATCGGCGTCCGAGTGGCCCAGTAAGCCCAGTGCGTGGGGGATTTCCATGCCACCCAGGATCAGGGCTCTGCCCGCGACCAGCCGGTGGGCGTCAAAGCCATGGCCGATCCGCATTTGCTGGGATGGCTGTTGTTTCATGAGGATAGCCTCCGCCATGAGCAGATCATCCGGGCGGGTGATCTTGAGATTGGTTTCCGAGCCTTCCACCACCACGACCTGCCAGCCGCCGTGTTCGAGGAGCGAGGCCTCGTCCGTGCCGATAAAGGAGTCCTGGTCCGCCTTGGCAAAGGCCTCTTTTAAAAGTCCGGTGCGGACCACCTGGGGGGTTTGCGCCTGCCAGAGCCCTTCCCGCTCCACGGTATGGCGGATGAAGGTGTCCGGGGCCACCGCCTTGAGGGTGTCTTTCACCGGCACCGCCATGATGGCACCGCCATGGGAGGCGGCCGCATCGAGGCAGCGTTGGATGTCTTGGGGGGTGATGAGGGGCCGGGCGCCGTCGTGCACAGCCACCAGGGTCGAATCATCCGCCACCTGGGCCAGGCCGATGCGCACCGAATCCTGGCGGAGCTTGCCGCCGATCACCACGGTGCAGTGACCGTCAAGCTGGTGCTGGGCGAGGAGGGCGCAGGTCAGCTCCCGGTGTTCCGCCGGGGCCACCACGACAATGGCCCCGATGGCGGGAACCTGGCAAAAGGCGCGGATGGTGTGGATCAGGATGGGAACGCCAAGCAGTTCGGTGAACTGCTTGGGGGTGGAGGTTCCCATGCGTAACCCTGCGCCGCCCGCGGCAATGATCGCTGTTGCTTTTTGCATGTTGAAGATAAAAAAAAGGGAGTGGGCTGTAAGCCGGATTCTGTACCCCTTTGCAGGGGCCATGATCATTTCTCTGTGGATGCCGGTTGCCCGGCATCTCTTGCAACCTACCCGGAAGCTTCGGGCGGGCCGCCCTCAAACGCTTCCCTATTTGGTTTTGCTCCAGGAGGGGTTTGCCGTGCCTTGCGTGTCGCCACGCAAGCGGTGGGCTCTTACCCCACCTTTTCACCCTTACCGGTTGCCCGGCGGTTTGTTTTCTGTGGCACTTTCCTCGGGGTCGCCCCCAGTTCGCGTTACGAACCTCCTTGCCCTGCGGAGTCCGGACTTTCCTCCGGCGGCAAATGCCGCCGGCGATCATGCGCCCACTCCCCACACTGCTGCAACTGCACGCAGGATCTGAAAGGTCAAGGTTCCCTTTTTCAATCCCGCGGGTGTTCTTTTCTTTCCGCCGACTGCCTTACTCTTCCTCGGTCTCCGGCTGGTGGAACATGATCCGGTGACAGGTGGGGCAGGAAATGAGCTTGTCTTCCTTCATCAGATCATTATAGAGCTGCGGCGGGATGTTCATGAAGCAGCCCCGGCACACGCCGCCGGTCACCGGGACAATGGCCAACCCGTTGCGTTTGTCGCGGATGGAGGTGTATTTCTTGAGCAGGCTGGCGGTCACCGCGCCGGCCTTGCTTTCGCGGTTTTTCAGGATCTTGCTCTTTTCGGCGGTGCATTGGCTGGTTTTTTTCTCCGCCGCGGCGATATCGTCGGCCAGCATTTTTTCATCCTCGTCGCAGATCTTGGTCTCTTCCTCGATCTTCGCTTTCAGTGTCTCGATCTGCTCCATGAGCTGAACCACGGCTTCTTCCCGCAGGGTGTTCGCTTTCTTGCCGTCTTCCGTTTCCTTGAGAATGCTCTGGTATTCGCGGTTGGTCTGGACATTCATCAATTTGGCCTGCCGGTCCTTGACCCGGGCCTGTTCATCTTCAAGCTCGGCCTCGAGTTCGCGGCGGCGCTGTTCGTTGGCCTCGATTTTCGCGGTCAACGCGGCAATGGTCTCTCTATGGCCGTCAAGACTGGCGCGGCGGCTGTCGATTTCGGCAGCGTTGGCCGCGATTTCCTTGTCCAGGGTGCTGATTTTTTGATCAATGGCCTGGAGTTCCCTGAGATGCGAGATGTTTGCTTTCAATTGTGCTTCCTCAATGGTTCTATTGGTTGACAGAATCTGGGTTTGTTATCATGGCGGACAACCCATTGCATGGGATTGTCCTGTTGAGCGGTGGTGGTGATTTTGGGGGTAAATCCTTTGGCCGCGCAGGCTGTTTTCAGCGTCTCCGCCAGGGCCGGCACGATGAGTTTCTCGGTTGGGTAATGGCCGGCGTCAATCACGCAGAACCCTGCGCCCTCGGCCCAACGCGCCACGCTGTGTTTCACTTCGCCGGTAATATAGACCTGCGCGCCCATGCTCCAGGCGGTTTCGGCCAGATCGGAACCGCTGCCTCCGCAGAGGGCCACGGTACGGATGGTTTCCGGCAAAGAGCCTGCAATCTGTACTCCCGGAGCATCGAGGGCAATGAGCAGGCGGCCCAGGAATTGCTCGGAGGGCAGGGGCGCTGGCAGGGCGCCGATCTTGCCGAAGCCGGCATTCTGGTCCTGCGCGGAGGGATCTTGGCTGGAGAGCGGCCGGGTGTCGTGCAGGTCAAGGTGTTCCGCCATGGCGTTGCTGACTCCGGCGGCGATACGATCGAGGTTGGTGTGGCAGGCAATGAGGGAAAGGTTGTGGCCCAGGGCTGTTTTCAGCATGCGGCCCATGGGGGTGTTGGTGTGGATTGTTTTTAAGGGGTGGAAGATCAGGGGGTGGTGGGTGAGGATGGTGTTCAGGTTGAGCGAGAGGGCTTCGTGGATGAGCGCCTCTGTTGGGTCGAGGCCGATCAGAATCCCGTTGACCTGCTGGTCCGGATCCCCCACCATGAGCCCGACGTTGTCCCAGGGTTCAGCCATGGCAAACGGGGCAATGGAGTTGAGGATCGAGAGAAGCGCTGTGGTGGAAAATTTTTCTTCCGGCATCCTTTGTTGGTGTCCGTGGGTAGCCTAAAATAAAAAAAAGGCGCTAACCATGTATGGTCGCACCTTCTGTCCGGAACCCTGCCTTGGCCTTGCCAAAACATGTATCCGGATGGATTGATTTCTGTCGCGCGTGCAATGCATTCCTGCTCTGTCTGTTCCGGCTTGGTGTGGTGGGCCTACCTGGATTCGAACCAGGGACCGACCGGTTATGAGCCGGTGGCTCTAGCCAGTTGAGCTATAGGCCCATGTTCTCAAACGAAGACTGAATCAGTTAAAATAGCCGATGTGCCAGGATTGTCAATATTATTTGTCGCTGGTGTCTGGCTGGTGCAAGGAGAAAAGGGCCGGGTCCGGATGGGCCATGGGCTTCCACGGCCCATCCGGCCCATCCGGCCCATCCGGGAAGAAGGGCTATCCGGCAAGCACGGCGGCCTTGAAGGTCTCGAAGCCGACCCTGTCCAGGAATCGTCCCATGCGTTCGCCTTTCTTGGCGTTTTCCTTGAAATAGGCGATGATCCGTGCGCAGGTGGCCAGCGCTTCCTCGCTGGAAAGGTCTTCGCAGAGGGTTACGCCGATCCTTGCCTTGGAGGCGGCGTTGCCGCCGACCAGGATGGTCCAGCCCTTGGCCTTGCCGAACAACCCCAGATCCTTTACCGAGGTTTCGGCGCACTGGTTGGGGCAGCCGGAAACCCCCATCTTCATCTTGCCGGGCAGTTCGAGGCCGTGATAGCGGGTGTCAAGCTCCAGGCCCATGGCCAGGGCATCCTGCTGGCCGAGGCGGCAGAGGGTGTTGCCGGGGCAGGCCTTGATGCTGCGAACGCAGAGGCCGATGGCGGCCCCGGGATTCATGCCCAGATCCTGCCATGCCTGGTCGATATCTTCCTCTTTGAGGCCGACGATGGCGATGCGCGCCGCGCTGGTGATCTTGAGGGCGGCTGATTTGTATTTTTCCGCGACATCGGCAATCTTGCGCAGCTGCGCCGGGGTGATGAGGCCGAGGGGAAGATGGGGGACAATGGCATATGTTTCCTTGTCGCGTTGCAGTACCGCGCCTTTTTCGCCGTCGTTCAGCATGGGTCTCTCCTTGGGAAATATCGTGCGATAAAAAAAAGAAAAGGGCTCAACAGGTGAGCCCTTTTGGTGTCTGTGTTACATTGGGGGAGCGATACGGTTAATTACTGTTGGCTTCCCCCCTGAAGCAGGTCAAGAACGCTTGTTGTCATCGCATTGGCCTGGGTAAGGGCAAAGGCGCCCGATTGCACCAGAACGTTCATTTTCGTAAAAATAGTGGTTTCCTCGGAAAAGTCAATATCCATAATGTTCGAATAGGCGTTCTGCGCATTGAGCTGAGCGGTGGTCAGATTGGCGGCGTTGGCGATGAACTGGCTTTGGGTGGCGCCCACGTTGGCGCGGATGGTGTTGATGTCGTCCAGGGCGGCTTCGGCAAGGACAATCGCGGTTTGGGCGTCACTGGCCGTAAGGACGCTGAGGTCGGAAAGGCGCAGGGTGGCTTCGCTGGTGAGCTGGGTGCTTGCCGCGCCTCCGGCATTGGCGGCGAGCACCGAGCCGCTGGCGATTATCGAGCCGTTTTCCAGGGTCATGGCCACATTGAGGGTATTGCTGCCCGAGGTTGTGTAATCCACGGCAGTGGGAGTGGCGCTGGCGCTGATGGTGCCCACCGTGGTGACGATGTCGTTGGTCAGCACGGTTCCGGTCTCGATGATGCTGCCGGAGGCCAGCACCGAGTTTGCCGCCAGGGAAAGATCCGCGCTCAGGGTATGGGCGCCGCTGACCGTGGCGTCGCCGCCGATGGTGGAGCCGTTGGCCAGGGTGGAGCCGTTGGCCAGAATGGAACCGGATTTCAAGGTCATGGACTGGGTGGTGGTCACGTTGGCGCCTAAAACCGTGTCTCCTCCCACGGTGGAGCCGGCGGCAAGGCTGGTGACTCCGTCCACGTCGGCGATGGTGGAGCCGGAGAGCAGGGTCATGTTCTGGCTGGTGGTCATGGCGGAGTTGAGGGTGATGTTCTCCCCGACATAGGAGCTTGCCGTCATGGTTGAGGCGGTTTTGATGATGGAGCCGTTTAGGAGCAGCATGTCGTTGCTGAGCGTGGCATCCACCGTGGTCACGGAGTCGGCGGACAGGGTGGTGCCTGCCGTAAGTGCGCCGATGGTGTTGGTCATGTAGGTGCCCGCCTTCAGGGTGCTGCCGAGCTTGAGGGTGGAGCCGCTTTTCAAGAGGGAGTTGGCGGTGGTGGTGATGTCGCCGTTGTTGACCGCCGAGCCTCCCAGCACCGTGTTTTTCTTGATGATGGAGCCGGTGGCCAATACCGAGCCGGTGAGGATGGTCGAATCCAGGGTCGTGGCGATATTACCGTTGATATCCGCGCCGAGCAGGGTCTTGCCTGCGGTGAATCCGGCTTCCAGGGTGGAGGTGCTTGCCAGGACCGAGCCCGTGGCCAGGGTCGAATTGATGGTGGTGGTGAGCGGGCCGGTAAAGCTCAAGCCCCCCGAGGCAAAGCTGACCGCCAGCCCTTCGGAGAGGTTGCTCATGTTGATGGAGTAGGAGCCTGTCTGGTAGAGCTGGATGGAGCCGAAGGTGGAAATGGCGTTTGCGTCGCCAGCGGTCAGGGAGGTTCCCGCGCCGGAAACCTTGATCGCCCGGCCATCGCTGGAGGTGAGTTTGAGCTGGCCTGCGGCGGTGACGCTGGCGGTAACCCCGTGGCTTGAGGTTTTGTTGTTGATGGCGGTGACCAGACTGCTGTTCGCGTCGTTTGCCTGAGTCGTTACCGTGCCGATGTTGATATCGTTGATGGCGAAGTCCGAGGCCGTGCTGCCCGCCTGCACCGGGTCGGTGGTGGTGGTTTCCACCACGGCATAGGCGGAGATGCCGGTGGTGTCCTTGTAGGCGTTTATGGCCTCGGCCAGGGCTGCCATGCTGTTTTCCGCGGTGTTGTCATACTGCACGGAAACGGATTTGATGGACAGGGTTTCGTTGGTGAGATTGCTGTAAAAATTGAGCTCCACCGCGCCGCCGGTGGAGTTGGTCAGGGTCAGCTCGGCGGTGCGCACGTGTCCTACCTTGATGCTTTCCGCGGAATCAACGGAAACGGAGAGGGTTTCGTTGGCATAGGCGCCGACCTGGAATTTTTTGTCGCTGAATATGCCGGTCAACAGATTTTGCCCGTTGTAGGTGGAGGTTTGGGCGATAATATCGAGTTCCTCCAGCAGTTTGGTGATATCATTTTGAATGGTCTGGCGGCTGGCGGTTGTCTGGCTGTCCTGCGCGGCCTGCACGGCCTTGGTTTTGATGGAGGAGAGGATGCTGGCCGATTCCGCCAGGGCGTCGTCCATGATCTGCATGATGGAGACGCCGTCATTGGAATTGCGGATCGCCTGGCCGAAGCTCTTTGCCTGGGCGTCAAGGCCGGAGGCGATATGCAGCCCGGCCGGATCGTCGGCGGCATGGTTTATCCGGAGGCCGGATGAGAGCCGTTCCACGGATTTTGCCAGGCTGTTGTATGAGTTGACCAGGTTGCCGTGGGCGGAGAGAGCGGTGGTGTTGGTGATTTGGAAAGCCATGACATTCCTCCTTCCATTGAGTGATGTGGGGCGGTCATCCGTGACCGAAAAGAGCGATGATTTACACCGTAAAATAACGGCTTACTAAAATTGTATATTTTTTTTCATTTTTTTTACAGATTATTCGTAAAGTTTTTTGGGGAATGTGCCGATGAATATCTCTTTTCTTTTTTTTCTTGCGGTGGCGGGGCTGGCCGGGTTGTGCTGCGGCGGGATCGTGGTCTGGCTGTTCATGCGGAGCCGTTTGGCCGGGCAACGCGGTTTGGCCGAGGAGCGGGTGCAGCTGCGCGAGGCGCAGTGTGTTGATCTGGAGAAACGCTTGGCTGCCGGAGACGCGGAGCGTGCCGGGCTGCGTCGGGAAAACGGGGGGTTGCAGGCCAGTGTTGCGGAGCTTTCGGCGCGTCTTGAGGCGGAGCAGCGCCAGCTCAAGGAAAAACAGGAGCTGTTGCAGGAGGCGAGACAGGAGCTGGCCAACGCCTTCAAGGCCATCTCGGCGGACATCTTTCAAAGCAACAGCCAGCGGTTTCTGGAGCTTGCCCAGCAGACCCTGGCCAAGTTCCAGGAAAGGGGCATGGCCGATATGGAGACCAGGAAGCGCTCCATCCAGGAGCTGCTCCTGCCCATGCATGAATCCCTGAAAAAGGTCGATACCCAGATCCGCCAGGTGGAAAAAGAGCGGCTTGAGGCGTACGCCGGTCTGACCGAGCAGGTCAAATCCCTGGCCACCAGCCAGGCCAGGCTCCACGGGGAAACGGCCAATCTGGTCAAGGCGTTGCGCAAGCCCTCGGTGCGCGGCCGGTGGGGCGAGATGCAGCTGCGGCGGGTGGTGGAGATGGCCGGGATGGTGGAGCATTGCGATTTTGTCGAGCAGGGGTCCGTGGACACCGAGAATGGCAGGCTGAGGCCGGATCTGATCGTCCGACTGCCTAACGGTAAGAATATCGTGGTCGATTCCAAGACCGCCTTGTCCGCCTATCTCGAAGCCATGGAGGCGGAGGATGACGAGACCCGGCAGGCCCGGCTCAAGGAGCACGCCCGGCAGGTGCGCACCCATCTCGGCCAGCTGGCGGGTAAGTCCTACTGGGAGCAGTTCCAGCCCTCGCCGGAATTCGTGGTTTTGTTTCTGCCCGGAGAGAATTTCTTCAGCGCCGCCCTGGAGCAGGATCCGGAATTGATCGAATACGGGGTGGCGCAGAAGGTGATCCTTGCCACGCCCACCACCCTGATCGCCCTGATGCGGGCTGTTTCCTACGGCTGGCGGCAGGAAAAGATCGCCGAGCATGCCCAGGTCATCGGCGAGCTGGGGCGCACCCTCTATGAGCGGCTCGGGGTGCTGGGCGACCATTTCCACGATATGCGCAAGGGGCTCGACCGGGCGGTGGAGTCGTACAATAAGGCGGTGGGCTCCTTTGAGGGGCGGGTGCTGGTCACCGCCCGCAAGTTGCAGGACATGGATCCGGGATTGGCCAAGGAGATAGCGCCCATGGAGCCGTTGCACAAGATTGCCCGCCCGCCCCTGACGCCGGAAAGCGAGTAGGTTGTTGTACCTATCCGGCCAACGGCTGCCGGGGTGCGGCCGCAAAGTTTTCCTTGCCGGAAGCAGGCCCCTTTCGTATAATCAGCCGATTGTATCGCAGCGCACGATGCGCCTGTTTAATCAAAGCGTAGAAGGAGATGTATCCCCATGAAATTAGGCATTAACGGCCTGGGCCGGATCGGCAAGCTTTCACTCTGGCATCATGTTTCCCGCAAGCATTTTTCCGAGATTGTGGTCAACGTGGGACGGCAGGTGGGCACCGGGCTTCAGGATATAGCAAGCTCCATCGACCGGGACAGCTCCTACGGGCGGCTCGGCATGTACCTCCATGGCTGCAAGGGAGGGGGGCAGGCCATTGAAAACCTCAATGAGGCGGACGGCACCATGACCATCAACGGGGTACCGGTCAAGATCCTGCGCGAGGCCAGGAATCCCGCCGGCATCCAGTGGAAGGAAAACGGGGTGCGGCTGGTCGTTGACACCACCGGCGCCTTCACCGACCCCACCGCCGACGCGGACAGCCCCAAGGGCGCCCTGCGGGGCCATGTGCAGGCCGGGGCCGAAAAGGTGCTTCTCTCCGCGCCCTTCAAGATCAAGAACAAAGGCGTGGAGATGCCCGTTGATGCGGTGACCACGGTGATGGGCATCAACGACGGCGATTTCAACCCGTCCCAGCACACCCTGATTTCCGCGGCCTCCTGCACCACCACCTGCCTCTCCTACATGATCAAGCCCATGCTCGATCATTTCGGCGCGGACCGGTTCTTGAGCGCCTCCATGGTCACGGTCCATGCCGCCACCGGCAGTCAGCAGGTGCTGGACCGTCTGCCCAATGCCGGGGCCACGGATCT
>Ga0172380_10002388_pt1 | contig 29015 bp, 30 predicted proteins | sample Leawe162metaG_FD_119747 | JGI IMG/M metagenome (GOLD analysis project Ga0172380, IMG submission 119747) | Leachate microbial communities from a municipal landfill in Southern Ontario, Canada - Leachate well 162 metaG | ecosystem: Engineered > Solid waste > Landfill > Unclassified | place... | reverse complement strand
TTGGACCCGTAGCTCAGCTGGATAGAGCGTCGGCTTGCGGAGCCGAAGGCCACACGTTCGAATCGTGTCGGGTTCACCAAGAAAAAAGACTCATCGAAAGATGGGTCTTTTTTCTTGGTATGCGAAAGCGGATGAGGGCTTTAGCCCGATATCGTGCAACAATTCAAGGCCAAGCTGTAGTAAAATAAAGATATGCATCCAACTTCCTTAAACAATATGGCCTTTAAGGCCACCATCCATTGCCTGACGGGCTGTGCTATCGGTGAGGTACTTGGTCTGGTCATCGGCACGGCCTATAACCTTGGTAATCTTACTACTATCATTTTATCAATAGCTTTGGCATTCTTATTTGGCTATGGCCTCTCGGTACGATCGGTTATGCATTCAGGCATCGCGTTCTCTGCGGCCATCACGCTAGTGCTTGCGGCCGATACCCTGTCAATTACCACTATGGAGATCGTCGATAACTTTGTGATGGTTGTGATTCCCGGTGCGATGAATGCGGGACTGAGTAACCCACTTTTCTGGGTAAGCATGGCTCTTTCACTGGTGGCCGCCTTCATTGCGGCGTATCCAGTCAACCGCTACCTTATGAGTAAACATCGGGGTCATGCACTCCTGCACGAACACCACACCCACCACCACTAAAGTGTTATAATGAAACGAATGAATACCGGTAAACCAACCGAGCTTGGTGATGTTCTCGCACAGCTCACTCACAATATTGCTTCGTACGACCGCTACCAAGAGTCGCTGCGGGATGAAGAGACGGTGCACGTCGCCAATGTAGCTAATGTCCTGCTGTTTGCTTATGAGCAGCTGCGCAATGCCTCGGAAAACATCGAAGATCACCTGTTATTTCAGCGAGCGATCCTACGGTTTTACACCCGTAATCTCTCATTTACGCGCCGGCGCGAGACGGCGGGCTTGGGCGAAGAGCTGATTATCGAGCTTACCCAAGCGGAATATCTCAAGAATGATACGATTCCGGTGTCGCTGGTCGCTCAGCTTGATGAGCTGATTAGCGACTACTACAAAGCATTCTGGGCAGCCCGCGAGCGGACCCCGGCTATCTCGGTGGCGCGAGGCGAAAAGTGGATCCTCGAGGTGCTGTCGGTCAAGTCCGAGCAGCTATTTAATAACCCGATTCGGATTATCTCCTTCGCTCACTTTGCCCACGCTCATTTTTCGCGGCTGATTGACTATGACCAAGTGCTTGTGCAGGGCGAAACCACAGAAGCTGATTACCCGAATCTGCTCTATATCGGTATTCACCGCGCGCTTCTTCGGTCCGACGATGCCAATATCCGCAGTGGACTCCTGGATCTGTACGGCATCAAGCCGTCACAAATCGTCCATTTTATTGAATTCAACCAAAAGTTTGATGCTCTTCTTTCGCTTCATTCGACGACACTAATGACGCGCTTTATTAATAAAAACGGGGCACCGCTTCGGGTTGTGCGCCAGGCATTTTTTGAAAGCACCGACCAAGCCGGGCTCGATATCCACCGGGAAGCCAGTATCCTCAATCTTGTCGATAGCCAGATCGACGAAACCTATCAAGAAGTGCGAAAAAGCGTCAATAACGGTGTTATTAAGAGTATTATGTTCTTGCTGATTACCAAGGCACTGATCGGTCTGCTGGTGGAGATTCCTTACGACACTGTGGTTACTGGGGCTATTGTGATCATGCCACTGGTTATCAACCTCCTCTTCCCGCCTGTTTTCCTGGCTATTACGGCCCTGACCTTCAAACTGCCGGGCCAGGCCAATAAAACCGCCCTCGGAGCCTATATTAAGGGCATGTTATTTGAGGGAGCAGCTGCTCGGACGCCGACGCTTAAATACAACGAGTCAGTCGGTAACACCGCCGCTTTCAACTTCGTCTACGTTCTCGTGTTTATTGGCGCATTTTACGGGGTAGCCAATGGTCTCACTGCCCTTGATTTCAACATACCACAGGCTATCATATTCTTTATTTTCCTCTCGACCGCTAGTTTCCTCGGGTATCGGCTAACATTACAGATCAAAGAGCTCGAGCTGGTGAATACTAACCAGGGTTTCATTGCCCTACTGCGTGATTTTGTCTATGCTCCATTTATTTTCGTCGGTAAAAAGATATCCTATCGCTTTGGCCAGCTCAACATCATTGCCCAAATTTTGGACGTGGTGATTGACCTGCCGCTTAAGACGATCGTACGGCTGGTGCGCCAGTGGATGGTTTTCTTGAACAACAAAAAAGACGAACTGCTGTAGTTCGTCTTTTTAATCCCTAACTATAGCTCGCTACTAGAGGACGAGCGGGGATACGAGTAGTCCGAGTGACGGTCGGGCGTCTGGTAATCGGTTTGTGTCTCTTGCATGCCGATCATAATAAAGATATAGAGCATGATACCAACTATAAACAGGCTAATAAAGGTTGAAATCGCGCCGGTAATAATACCCGCAATGCTCATACCCTTCTCGCCTGCACCCTTTTTCAGGGCAATGATGCCCAGAATGATAGCGGGGATACCGAGCAAGAAACCCGTAAAGGTCACAATTGAAGTGATACCCAGAACCATCGAGGCGATAGCCAGACCCGCCCCGCCTTTCGGTGAAGGTGTTGGTGCTACGTGGGGAGGAACTGGAGCGACGGGTGGGCGTATTGGCGGAGTGTGAGGTGTTGTCATGCAATTATTGTATAGCGAATAAGGAGATTTCGCTATACAAAAGATGTATACTAACAGCAATATGACCGAGGTGCATGATTTATCTGAGCCGACACCCCGTCGACTTGCTGTGTGGAATATTCTTCTCGATGCTCGGTATCCGCAGGCCGAGCGACTGGAGTCACTCACAGAAACACTGCAAGCCACCGGAGAATTTGATATGGTAGGTATTCTTGAGGCTCAGTATCAAAATGGTCAGTATCTTGCCCGCCAGCTGAGTGGTACTGAAGGGGTCTGGTATGAGCATTCTCGAAAAAAACGTGGTGAACGGATCGGTGTTTTTGGGCCGGACATTCATGACATCGAGCCGGTCGAATTAGGGTATAGTAAAGTTGCTGTTGTTGCGAGACTTGGTGAGGTCGCAGTTGCTACAGTCCATCTTCGTCGCCAACCTACACGTTTTCCGCCGACTCCCGAGCAGGTTGAACAAATCACCGCGCTGCTTGACTACCTTTCATCTGAGGAGAAAGCAATCATCATGGGGGATTTCAATAGCCTTTGGTTCCAAAAGACCCGTCGGTCGATCAAGGCTGTGGGATACGAGTCAGCCTTTCATCAAATAGGAAAGCGGCGCAAGGGTACCCTACAGGCGAATGATAATTTTTCCGAGATGTATAGTCGGCGAGAGAGGTTGATGCTGGCATTAGCGGGAGGTGCTATTAATCTTGATGACATCTACACTAAGGGGGTAAATGTGACGGGCGCGGATTATTTTGACGGTGTCTCGGACCACAAAGGTGTATGGGTGGAATACGAAGAAGACTAAGTTTGGTATCATAGGGTAATGGAAAGGTGCAGGAGTGGTTGAACTGGCCGCTCTCGAAAAGCGGTGAGCCGGCAACGGTTCCGAGGGTTCGAATCCCTCCCTTTCCGCCATGAAATTATTTAAATAAATTTGAAACCCCCCGCTGGCTGCGAGGGGTAGGTGAAGTCAGTGAGCATCAGCCTCTGGGGCCGACCCTCCGTTGATGACTTCGAGAGCGGGACGTTCAGAGTCGAGTACGGCTCCGAGTGCCCCAGCACTTAGTGTGCCGTCTGCGATGGCCTCGGCAAGCTCCGACTGGGGTCGCTTGACGAGGCGACGGACCTTGATCTTGACGATGTCATAGCCGTAGTCACGGAGAAGCTCTTGTCTGGATGCTTTCTTGAGCTTCTTCTTGAGTTCCGGCCGGGTGACACCACTGCTCTCGAGAAGCTCGAGGAGGTCGTCCGTCAGAACGTCCGTTGCTTGCTCGACAGCCTCGCTGTTCTCCATGTTCTCCCGGTTGAGGTCTTGGGCGGTATAGATCTGAGCGATCAGCGCAGTCTTGGTGTTGGCGACTTGGAGGTAGACCGTTACGCCGTACTGCCATGTCAGCCTTCCGATTCCGACCTCTTCGTCGATCCGTACCTTGATCCGCGCAACAGATGTCTTGCGAATCTTCCATATGCCTTCAATGTCGGGGTGAAGGCCGGGACCCACCCGCCAAAGCCGGATACCGCAAAACTCGCGGATTCCTGCTTCGCTGGGTCCGATGCTGACAAAACCAATCTTGCCTTTCCAGACGGCAAGGCCGATGGTCAGCAACAGGAGCGTGAACAGGGCGCCCTTCCACCCCTGTTCCATCCAGAATTGGGGATCTGTGGCGTTGTTCATAGAAATGAGCGGTGCTACTTGTGCGTTCATGCCTTTCACCTCCTCGGGCGAATATAGATGGACACAAGTCTGTCTTTAAAATAACACCTTTCTATAGATTGTAAAAGGCAGAGGATGCGAAACTAAGTCTTCACCTTGAAGATGTCAACTATCTTTTCAAATTCCCTTTTCAACTCCTTTGAGTCATTCGTAAATTCACTCACTATATTTGACTGGTTCCGGCTCATGACGCTGCGAATGACCCGCAAAATCAACCCAAACCGCGTGATCTGCAGGCTATCGGCTACCTTTTCGGCGCTGACAATAAAGCGATCAACGGCTTTCATTTGAAGCTTCGTCTGCTCTGGCCGCAGCCGATCGATCGTAAAGTGGATCACCAGCCACGCGATGCTGCCAAACGCGCCGTACGCGAGTACCACGATCATGAGTAGCCACCACCAACCACTACTGTAGGCCGCGAGCGCTACCGTGCCAAAAAAGAAGACGACAAAAACCCCGATTGCGATCCATTCCACCGGTCGCAGGACCTTGGTGGCGTAGCGGGCGAGGACAGCCCGGCTGGCAAGTGTAACGGCATTCATGTACCTAGTATAGCGTCTCGGCTATACTAAGAGTATGGAAGACTCAATTTTTACCAAGATTATCAAGGGAGAAATCCCTTGCCACAAAGTGTACGAGGACGAGAAAACGATTGCTTTTCTGACAATAGCTCCGTCGCAGCCAGGGCATACGCTGGTAGTGCCGAAAATCCAGATAGAGCAGTATATTGACCTGCCCGACGAAGACTACGAAGCTCTCTGGCGAACAGTGAAAAAAGTCGCCAAGAGACTACGAGATGTAATGGAGACAGAACGTGTCGGGGTGGTAATAAAAGGCATCGATGTACCCCATGCGCATGTTCACCTCGTTCCGTTTAACACGGGGCAATCGCTCAAAGCGGATGAGCACGTGGCTGAAGAAAAACCTGAGCTACTCGCCCAGATAGCCGGTAAGTTGAAATTCTCGTGATACGCATCATTGCGATCGGCAAAAAACATGAAGCCTGGGTAGCCGGAGGAATCGAACGCTATCAGAAGCGTCTGAAGAAGCCATTTACGGTGGAATGGGTCCTTTTGCCTCATTCGGCTCGGAGCGGCCTAGAGGCGCGTCACAATGAGTCTCAGGCTATCCTGTCGCGGCTTGATCCCTCCGACTTTGTCGTGCTGCTCGATGAGACCGGCACCATGTATGACTCCCCTGCCTTCTCGCGTCAGCTTGTCGCAGGATTTGAGCGAGGAGGTGCCATCACCATGATCATTGGCGGTGCCTATGGTGTAAACGACGAGTTGCAGCAGCGAGCCCACGTGATTTGGTCGCTTTCCTCCCTGGTGTTTCCTCACCAACTCGTCCGGCTCCTGCTGGCCGAACAGATTTACCGGGCACAAGAGATCGCGGCTGGCCGTCCCTACCACCACAAGTAGTAGCGCGACATACAGTTGACAATATACAAAGCTTATGCTATATTGAGTACTGTAAACCTAAAAAATAAACATGTATTCATATTCACTTATTAACACCCTCCCGATCCTTCTGAGCCTCACGACGATGTTTGGCGTCTTAGTGCACGACACGAAAATAGATCAATTTACGACTGCTTACCTTGCGGTACCCAGTATCGCTAGCTCGTACGATGGCTCAAATCCGCCCCTGAAACTTGGCGATCCCCATACTCACACGGAACGAGTCGCCCTTTCGCAGTTGACCCGTAGCCTTGCCCTGGAAAGCCCCCGTATGCAACCCCGCAGCCAAGAGGATAAGAAATATGTCCTGCAACGCAACGTTGCCCGCGGTCATCACGCTTTTGATAATTACAATCTCCCTGTTATTGCTTAGGCGATAACATCCAGCTCTTTTTGTAGTACGGTAATCAGTGCTACGGTCTCATTAAGCCGAGTTTTCGACTCTTCTACCAGAGATGGAGGCGCTTTTTTTATATAGTTCTCGTTGTCAAGCCGTGCCTTAAGAGTTTTGATGAGATCATGGGCTTCAGCTAGGCGAATCTCGAGGTTATTGCGGTGTTCGTATAGTGTTTCTTCATCAATATCAACCCAAACTTCCCTGCCAGTTGGAGCTAGGTGTAGCCCCCGCGGCTGATCAGTAGGGACAACCTCCTTCAATTTGGCCATACGTTGAATAAACGCGCTGTTGTCTGTGATAAGGGCATCATTCTCGTAGAGAACAGTATATTTGCGGTTACCCGGCAGCTCAGCGACAACGAAGCGAATTTCAGTGATGAGCTTCTGTAATTGATCAAACTCCGCAGCAGCTATCTCATTGTAGGCAGTCGCGGTTGGCCACGCTTGGTGAACCAGCAGATCATCGTGCCACGACAGCGTCTGCCAGATAGTTTCGGTCACAAAGGGAGCAAACGGATGGGCTAGCTTGAGGCAGGTATCGAGTACCGAGGCCATGACGGCGTGGTTGGTCGTCTGTTTGCTGCTTTCAATGAACCAGTCGGCGACACTGCTCCAGATGGTGTGATAGATCGTCTCGGCGGCCTCAGCGAAGCGGTAGTTTTCGAGCTGCGTGTCGATCGTCTCAGCGGTGTGCTGCAACTCACGAATAATCCAGTGATCGGCTGGACTCTGGGGCTCGGGCACCACGGGACGGTAGCCTTCCCCGAGTTTGTCCTCCACAAAGCGGGCCATGTTCCAGAGCTTATTACAGAAATTGCGCCCAGCGACGACCTTGCTGGTGGCAAATGCCTGGTCTTGGCCGGCACTACGGCTCGAGATGACCCCGAGGCGCAGCGCATCAGAGCCATAGCTGGCAATAATTTCCATAGGGTTAATGACGTTCCCTTTGCTCTTGCTCATTTTTTGGCCGTGTTCGTCAAGAACGAGGCCATGCAAATAGACGTGCTTAAACGGCACCTGATCGGTCACTTTCAGTCCCAGCATAATCATGCGCGCTACCCATTGGTAGAGGATGTCGGCCCCTGTTTCCATAACGGAATTAGGGTAAAAACGCGACAAGCGGCCGTTTTCTAAATAGTCAGTGGCGATAAAGGGCCACTGGCCGCTGCTAAACCAGGTGTCAAACGTGTCAGTCTCACGCCTATATGTTGTGCCATTTACAACTATGTGTTCTTGGTCAGTACGTTCATCATAAATCCAGTCATTTGGGTCAGCTTCGCTCTGAAAGGCTGGAATCGGAATCCCCCACGGTATCTGACGGCTCAGGTTCCAGTCACGAATACCATCAAGGTACTGCATAATTGCAGCTTTTTTGCTGGCTGGCGTAAAGGTAATCTCCCCTGCTTCGAGCGCCTCTTTAGCCCGGGCTGCCAGCGGCTTCATACTGATGAACCATTGGTCTTTGATCATTGGCTCAATCACGCTGCCGCACTTGTAACAGTGGCCAACGTTCCGTTCGACGTGGGTTTCGCCGCGGCGGAGCTCCTCGGCTTCGAGCGCTGCCAGGACTTTTTTGCGGGCATCTTCTACCTTGAGGCCGGCAAATTGTGGTGGTACGTTCATCATCGTGCCATCAAAGTCAATCACCTGGAGTCGTGGCAATTGGTGGCGCTCCCCTACCTCAAAATCATTTGGGTCGTGAGCTGGCGTAATCTTCACTGCGCCTGTCCCAAAAGCCGGGTCGACGTACTCATCGGCAATGATGGGAATCTCACGATCTGTGAGGGGTAAAAGTACCCGGGTACCGATTAGTGCTTTATAGCGCTCATCGTCGGGGTGAACGGCAATAGCGGTATCGCCAAACATGGTTTCGGGACGCGTTGTTGCCACCACGATCTCGGTGATTTTATCGAGTGAAGGATATGCGATCTTCCACAATGTTCCCTTTTCCATGAGGTGATCGACCTCAATGTCGGCAAAGCTAGTTTGGTGCACTGTGCAGTAATTAACGATGCGCTCACCTCTGTAAACCGAGCCTTCGTCCCACAGTGTTTTAAAGGTTTTGTAAGCGGTCTTGACGACTTTTTCGTCGAGTGTGAAGACGAGATCATTCCAGCTGGCTCCGACCCCGAGTGCTCGGAGTTGCAGTTCCATGTTTGACCGCTGTTGATCAACAAAGTTCCAAACTTGGCTATACAATTGTTCACGTGAAAAGTCAAATCGGCTTTTACCCTGTTTTAACAGTTCTCGTTCGTAGACAACCCAAGTTTCAAAGCCGGCGTGATCGGCTCCTGGGATGAGAACAGCGTCCTTCCCTTTCATTCGGTGGTAACGCACGAGTAGATCCTCTAACTGGAAGGATAAAGCGTGCCCAATATGGAGATTACCGTTGGCGTTCGGCGGCGGCATGACGATACTATAGGGGTCACCCTGCCCTTTGGGTGCAAATGCGTCGTTGGTTTCCCACATCGCGTAGATAGTCGGCTCGTATTTATTTGGATCGTAGGCTTTGGGCAGATTCATGAACTATTGTCTCACTTACGTTCACGTGAAAACGTCAAAAATAATACTATGTTTCCGTGTGAAACACTTGTCACTATCCCTGGTTTACACGTGTTTATTTTCAGGTACTAGTATACCATAGGTAGCGGATTGGCTGCCAGTGCTAGCGCAGGGCGCGGCGGAGCGATTGGTAGAGACGGTAGAGCCTGTAGCGAAGTGGTTTGAGCGGTAAGTCCCAAGCACCACAATAGGTGACTGTCATGCCACCGAACGAGCGCTTAAACTTAGTAAAACCAGCCCAGGGGTGGGCAGGGTTATCACTTGGGGCGATGCCGTAGAGGTCAAAGCGCTTTAAGCCTTTGTCTTTGGCATCAAGTATCATCTGGCCGACCAAGGCTGTGCCGGCACTCAGTTTACGGTAAGCATCGTCTGCCGCCGCGTGAGCATAATAGCGGGTTGTGTCGTCATCGTAGACCAGAGCCGCAGCGATAGGAGTGTTATCAAGCATAGCGTAGTAGAGGACGGCATTACCGGTAGGGAAGAGTGCTTCGGCCTGCGTCTTGAAGTAGGTAGGCGTGTGGGTCGTAATGTGATTGCGCTTTCCGACACCCGCTAGCAGGGAAGTGAGGATGGTAATGTCCTCGGGGTCGGAGCTGGTGTGGATGGAAATACCTTTGTTGGTGTAATTACGCGTCAGATTGCGGCTGTTTTGGCTCATGTGAGCAAGAATGTCATCTTTACTTGCAGTCAGATCGATCACGAGAGTGTGGGCCGGCTGAAGCTGTTGGTAGGTGACTAGCTTGAAGCCGCGCTGGCCTAATTCGGTAGGTGAAATGCCTGTGGTCGGCTCAACCCGAATAAACGCCGCGTTATGGGCTGTCGCCGCTTTCTTGAGAGAGGCAAGCGCGTCATCAAAGGCTTTTACAGAGGTGACAGTCGGCCCATAGGGGCAGTAGAGGCGCGTATTGCCAGTTCCTGATTCCATAATGGCTTGATAACTCCAGTCATCACCGCTATCAGTAATAACCTGGCGGCCGAGAGCCTCTTGAAACGTCTTCCAGGCGGGGGATTGCAAAAAGTGTGTCATTACCTCTTAGTATACTGTAGTTTATAACACAACACTAGATCCACGCTGTTTTGGTCATAGATAAGCTCGGTATCACCTCAAGTTCAAAGGGTGAAATAGGCTGCTTCTTTAGGCTGTAGTAGTAGCCAAGGGTAGCGATCATGGCGGCATTATCGGTACAGAGCTGCATCGGCGCATATTCGATCGGCAAGGAGAGACGAGCCGATAGTTGTCGCCGCAATTCTTGGCTGGCTGCGACACCGCCGGCGATCACCACTGAGGCGGGTGTAAAGTCATGAAAGACGCGTTCGGCTTTATCGACCAGGGTTTCGATAGCCACGCGTTGGAAGCTAGCCGCAAAGTCGTTGCGCTGAGTGTCCGTGAGACGCGCTGCAAGCTCGTGAGAGGGAAATGTGTAATCCTGACCGACTTCGGCCTGGATCGCCCGTAGAGCGGCTGTTTTAAGCCCAGAGAACGAAAAATTGTATGGGTTGTCGAGCTTAGCCTTGGGTAACTTGTATTTGTATGGGTCACCGTGCTTCGCGGCCTCGGCGATTGAGACGCCGCCAGGGTAGGGAAGCCCCAGGATTTTAGCCACTTTATCGAACGCCTCGCCGACGGCGTCGTCTTGGGTCTGGCCGAGGAGTTCGTAATCGCCGTGATCCTTGAATAAGACAAGTTGAGAGTGGCCGCCACTGACGATGAGGGCGAGCATAGGGAAGGCGGGTTGGCGAGTGGGTAGTTGGAGCTCGCCTTCTCGACGACCGCTGGTCGTAAACGGCTTCGCGCCGGACTTACTAGCGGGTCCCGACGCCGCAGTGAGTTCGGGCTGCAGATGTTTACTCTCATCGGTCGTCGAGCGGCTCTGCTGCTCTGTTATGAAATTTGCATAGACATGCGCTTCCACATGGTGAATCGGGTAGAGGGGCTTGTTCTTGAGAACAGCCAGCGTGCGGGCGGCTAAGGTGCCGACTAGTAGGGAGCCAACCAGCCCAGGGGCGTAGGTGACGGCAATAGCATCAATATCGTCCCAAGTGCAGCCCGCCTCGGCAAGAGCACGGTTGATAACGGGATTAATAGCTTCTATATGCGAACGGGCGGCGATTTCTGGCACCACCCCTCCGTAGAGAGCATGGATGTCAATTTGCGACACCACGACATTACTGAGAAGCCGCTTGCCGTCTTCAACGACAGCGGCGGCAGTTTCATCACAACTACTCTCAATTCCCAACATGCGCATCACCTCTACTATAGAGGGTGGCTAAGGGGAAGTAAAGCCAACCTAGAGATGAATAGTGCCCTGACGTAAGACCTCGATCCCGCTGGCGGTCGGGCGGATGATGGTGGAAGAAAGATGGTCGGCAATGGTACCCCCGTCGACATAAAAATCGACGTCTGTATGGAAATAATCGTATGCTTCGGCAACCGTCGTGGCCTCAGGCTGATCAGGAAGATTGGCACTCGAGGTGAGCAGAGGGCCTGTTTGTTCGAGTACCTTGCGAAGTGTCGGATTGGCCACCACTCGCACCGCCAGACTGCCTAGGCCCTGGTGAAGATACTCATTGTCGCGGATAGGTAAAACGACACTCAGGGGGTTCGGCTACCATTTCGATACTGTATCGAGGTCGGCCTGGGTGATACCAAGATCATGGAGTTGTTGCACCGATGCGGCGATGATAGTGCCAGGCTTTTGCTCCCGACTTTTAAGATTGTACAGGCGTGTTACGGCTTCACGGTTGGTAGCCAAAGCCACAACTCCATACACGGTGTCGGTAGGTATAACGCCAATCTGCCCCTCTTTGAGGACTCTGGCGACCTTGGTCATGGTGATAATACGATGATTGAACATAATTCCAACCGCTTACTATACCAGTGTTGGGCTGGTTCGTCACCCCTGCTAATATGATTCAAGCCGAATAGTATCAGGATTGGGAGGGTGATGCTAAAATAGAATCATGAAAGATAGCTTAGTGCGGGGCGTACGGAAGATTGTGCCAACGAGGGGGGTTCGAACTCTTGAAGAAGTCTATCGGCGCAGCCGGGTAAAGCTCGTCAGTGCACGCTATGGTAATCCGGCTAAAAACCTACGCGTGATTGCTGTCACTGGAACTAACGGCAAGACCACGACGGCGTGTTTTATCAATGAAATCTTGAAAGAGGCCGGCATGACGACGGCAATGTTTACCACTGCTCTCATCGAAGTGGCCGGAAAATCCCAGCTCAACGATCTCAACGCGACGGTCGGGCTGACGACGCGGATGCAGCAGTTTTTCCGCGATGCCAAAAAAGCCAAAGTAGACTACGTGATTCTGGAGGTCACCAGCCACGCTTTGCACCAGCACAAACTAGCGACCGTCCCGATTGAGGCGGCTGTTATGACCAATCTGACTCAGGACCACCTAGATTACCACAAAACCATGGAGGCGTATGCGAGCGCCAAAGGTAAACTTTTTGCCAATAATCCCAGCTACATCGTACTCAACCACGATGATGAATGGTTTGAGTTCTTCAATCAATTCCCCGCCAGTGACCAAAAGATTACCTATGGTGCCGATGAGGATGCCGAGGCTAAGATTAGCAACGTGACGCTGTATCGGAAGGGGAGTGAAGCTGAGGTTGTGATTGATCACCAGACCAATCTGCTGCTGACGACGGCGCTTCCTGGCAAATTCAATGTCTACAACATGGTGGCCGCTGCCGCGACCGCTTACGTGCTCGGCGTGAAGCTGCGCGACATCGTGGAAGGCGTGGCCAATCTCGACGGCGTGCCTGGCCGGTTTGAGCGCGTCGCCGAGGGGCTCGACTATGATGTGATCGTGGACTATGCCCATACGCCTGATGCGCTCGAAAAGCTACTAGAGGCCGCTAAAGCCATTGCCAAAAAGCGGGTGATTCTTGTCTTCGGGGCGACGGGCGACCGCGATAAAGGCAAGCGTCCGATTATGGGCGAAATCGCAGCCAAATTTGCTGACCGAATTATATTGACCGACGATGAGAGTTACAATGAAGATGCTCAGGCCATCCGTGACCAAGTACGTGAGGGAATTATCGCCGGCAAGGGCGATGGCATGACGCTCGAGATCGCCGATCGGCGCGAAGCGATCGACAAAGCACTCTCGATTGCCAAAAAGGGCGACATGATCTTGATCGCCGGCATGGGTCACGAGCAGTACCGGATCGTCAATGGCGAACGCCTGCCGTGGAACGACGGCGACGTGGTCCGAGAACTAGTCCATGAACGAACATTAACTAAGGAGAAATAACTATTATGAGAGACGAAGCATTTACAGCATATGACATCCGAGGCCGCATACAAGAAGGGGTATCGCTGGACGTCGCTTGGAATATTGGCAAGGCGCTCGCCGACTGGCTCTCGACCTACGGCGTGGTCACGATCATTCGCGGCGAAGGCGCCAATGAGGTGTTGGTGAAGGCACTCACCGAAGGCATGCGGCTCCAGGGGCGAGATGTGCTAGACGGTGGAACTGGTACCAAAGAGGCACTGACAGAACGAATTCAGAAGGATGGCTTGTCTGGCGGCGTTTACGTTGGTCACGATACCCAAGAGGATGTCTCTGTTATTGAGCTCTACGACGAGAAAGCTCAGCCAATTGTCGCCGAAAATGGACTAAACGCCATTGCTGAGCTGGTGCACGCTGGGAACTTTGTGCCAGCTGCTACGAAAGGCGAACTAGCCACGATCGCGTAGCTGGTAATATCAAAAAATTAGCACTCACTGTTGACGAGTGCTAATTTTTTTGGTTACAATAGTGATACAAAAGTTTACAAAAAACGGAGGATTTCTATGAGTACACCTATCAAACCTCTGGCAGATCGTGTCGTGGCTACGCGCCAAGAGGCGCAAACGAAGACTGCTTCGGGCCTCTATCTTCCCGATAATGCCAAAGAAAAACCAGTTATTGCCGTGGTTCAGGCGGTGGGACCAGACGTAAAGAGCATTAAAAAAGGCGATCAGATCCTGTATAAGGAATACTCGACGACCGAAATCAAAATTGACAGCAGAGAGTACCTGATTGTGAAAGAAGAAGATATTTTAGCAACCCTGTAGGAGGTAGAAACGATTATGGCCAAGAAAGTTTTTTATGATGATGATGCCCGTGCGCGGGTACTCGGCGGCGCCAAGGCGCTGTACGATGCAGTTAAAGTAACCTATGGGCCAAAGGGCCGCAACGTGGTGATCGCCAAAGGCTACGGTGGCCCGACAGTCACGCACGACGGTGTGACGGTAGCCGAAGGAGTTGATCTGCCTGATACGGATGATGAAACCCTCGGGTATAAAGTCGGTGCCGAGCTGATCAAGCAAGCCGCCAAGAACCTCAACAAATCAGCCGGTGACGGTACGACCACGGTGACGGTATTGACCTATAACATTTTGAAGGAGGCCAACCGTCTGATTGCAGCTGGCCACAACCCCATGGAGCTACGAAAAGGCATTGAATCAGCCGGCGCCGAGGTGGTAAAAGGCCTCGACACGCTCGCCGAAAGCATTGAAGGCAAGAGCGACCGTGTAGCTGAAGTCGCGACGATTTCGGCGGGTGATGAGACAATCGGTAAGCTGATTGCCGATGTTATCGCCAAGATCGGTAAAGATGGCGTGGTGACGGTGGAAGCAGGCCAAGGCCTTGAGATGGAAGCCGAAGTGGTGGAAGGCTTCAGCTTTGATAAAGGTTGGGCCAGCCCCTTCTTCGTGACCGATACCAGCCGCCAAGAGGCTGCTTACGACAAACCAGCCATTGTGCTGACCGACAAGAAAATCTCGACCGCCCAAGAGCTCCTGCCGCTCATCGAGAAGCTGGCTCAAGCTGGCAAGAAAGATATTGTCCTCATTGCTGATGAAGTAGACGGTGAAGCGCTGAGTATCCTGGTGCTCAATAAGCTCAAGGGTGTCCTCAATACCGTTGTGGTGAAGGCGCCAAGCTTTGGTGATCGCCGTAAAGAAATTCTGGCAGACATCGCCGTGCTGACTGGCGCGCAGGTAATTTCCGAAGACCAAGGCCTAACGTTTGAAAACGTCGAACTCGACGTGGTCGGCTCAGCCCGCAAGGTGATTGTTGGCAAAGACGAAACCACTATCATTGAGGGCGCGGGTACGCCAGTGGCGATAAGCGGTCGCCTGACCCAAATTACGGCTCAGGCTGATAATGCTACCAGCGAATACGATAAAGAGCAGTACGACAAACGTGCTGCCGCGCTTTCCGGTAAAGTTGCCGTTATCAAAGTGGGTGGTGCCACCGAGACCGAGATTGATGAGAAGAAATTCCGTGTGGACGACGCCGTAGCAGCTACCAAGGCAGCGCTGGCTGAAGGTATCGTTGCCGGTGGTGGTGTGACCCTCGTCAACCTCTCGGCTGCTATTGTGGCGGACGGCGCCGATAGCGTCTCGGCAGGTCGTCAGATTCTGAAAAATGCCCTCAAGCAACCATTCCTGCAGATTACCGAGAATGCAGGCCTTAACAGCGAAGCGCTCCTCGCACAGGTCGAGGCGGGCAAACCCGGCTTTGGCGTGAACGTGATGAAACCCGAGGCAGGACTCGTAGACGTCAAAAAAGCCGGTGTCATCGACCCCGCTCGTGTGACGAAAGAAGCGGTTCAAAATGCCGTCTCGATTGCTTCGACTGCGGCTACCATGGGCGCACTCGTCGTTGATATCCCGGAACCCGAAGCTTCAGCAAGCGGTGGTATGCCTGGTGGCATGGGAATGATGTAGAGAAATCCTCTCTACTGCTATAAAAAAATCGCCTCGAGTTCGAGGCGATTTTAGTTAGATACTAGATGATTAAGCGGCTGATTGGCCAGACAGGTAGTCAATCTCTTTGATGATATCAAGCAGTGCTTGAGCACGGCGGGTTTCATCGGCAATGGCTTTAGCGGCTTCGTTGGCAGGGGCAATCAGAGCTTTATCATCGGTCGAACGAAGGAGCAAGAGGTAGGTGTCGAACTTTTCTTCTGGAGCGAGCGTCAATTTATCGACGAGCGGGCGCAGGGCGACGATGGCGTCTTTTTTGATGCTTTCGAGGTCGCTGCTACCGGTAGAGGGCATATCTGGAACAGATGGCGCGTAGCTCGTTTCTACGGGTGCAACAATGGGCTCCTCAACGGGTGCTGTCTCTTCCACCTGTGGGGCTGGCTCGGATACGGGAGTGGTGACGATTGGTTCGTCGGCATCGAGCGGCGTGCTATCAGCCTGCGCGCTGACGCCAGCTAAGACTTTCGCCAGTTCTTGATCGTCGTTTGATGATTCTTGGTTTGTTGATTGAATGTCTACCACGGTGCCCACCTCTAGAAATATTACTTATGCTTGTTCTTTAAAATTATAGTATCATAGTAGCAGTAAAGCTCGCAAGGAAACGAGGAGTGGAGAGCATGTTAGACGATAAAAATGTACTAGGACAGCGTGACAGCGAGCATACCTTAGAGACGACTGCTCACCAGTTCGAGCAAGCGCAACTACCGGTGGAAGTCCTGTCGCCTGATCACGACGGCCGTGAGATTACCAAGGTTGTGGTGGCGGGCATGGGCGGCTCGGCACTAGCGGCGCTGCTCGCTAAGACGTGGCTGAGCAACGAACTAACCGTACCGCTTGAAGTGGTGCGAAGCTACAGCCTTCCGACCTATGTCGATTACAATACACTAGTTATCGCCAGCAGCTGTTCGGGTAATACCGAAGAGACCCTCGCCTGTTTTGAAGACGCCCGGAAACGATTTGCCCAAGTCGCTGTGATCGCTGGCGGCGGTGAACTTATTAAGCTAGCGGAAGAAGATACTATTGCCCGGGTTGTCCTGCCCAAGCTAGCCGTTCAACCCCGCATGCTGACGATTGCGCAGCTGCGCGCCCTGACGGCCATTTTGGCTCACTTTGGGATTGTTAATTACGACCGATTTGGCGAGATTGCCGAAACCGCCAGTTGGCTGGCTCAAGAGTCAAAAGCCTGGGAGAGTACGGCCACGACAGACAGAAACTACGCCAAGCAAATTGCGCTGTTTACCGTCGGTAAAACACCGGTTTTTTACGGTGGCCCGCTCATGAAGTCGGCGGCGTACAAATGGAAAATTAGCTGGAACGAGAACGCCAAGAACGTGGCTTTTTGGAATGAGTACCCTGAATTTAACCACAATGAATTTGTCGGCTGGAGTTCGCACCCAGTCGAAAAACCATTTGCCGTCTTTGATATTATGAGTGATCTTGAACATCCGCAGATCCTCAAACGAATGGAAGTCAGTGATCGCCTCCTGAGTGGGAAACGGCCCAAAGCTCAGCCCATCCGCGTGAAGGGCGATACGCTCCTCAAACAGTTACTGTGGGCAAACATCCTCGCCGACTTCGCGAGTATTTATACAGGTATTTTAAATAACGTCGACCCAGGGCCAGTCGAGCTAGCCAATAAGCTCAAACACGAGCTGAGTGAATAGTAGAATCAGCTAATACACCACAATAGGTGAGTGTTTTGAATCAACCGGACGTCACGCTTTAAGTAATCCTTCACGTCTGGTCGTCGTGTCGAAAGAACCTAGACTAGAGCTCGTCTTTCGTGAAAACCCAAGTGCTAGAACCAGCCCCCCAGCCGGCAGTTGCGCCGCTGCAGGGAGTCCAGTTGTAGCCGCTACTTGGGTCGGATGCATCTGGTGGTGCCGGTGAACCTTCGACCCCCTGTACCTCAAGTATGTAGTAGTTGGTAGTGCGCGATGGGCAATTGTATGTAGTGGCTCCAGGCCAAAGATAACGGTAGAAGCTTGTGCAGCCGTTATTTGGGGGCGTAGGAACCTTGGCTAAATACTTGCCATCTACTAACTGCTTCATCCAATATCCATCTGTCGCGTCGCTGTAGCTATAACCATTATTATGACCTGCGCATAGTGCGGTCGTATTGACAGAAGTGCCCGGGTACCTGCCATTATCGGCTTTGTATAATTCAAGTGCTTTCATAATAGCTTTGACATCGGCGTACCGAATGTTGTCGCGTGCTCGTGCCTGTATGCCGTTATATGCCAGGACAGTAATAGCTGCGAGAATACCGATTACTACAACCACGATCAACAATTCAACTATCGTGAAACCATTTTTGGTTTTTATCATGTTTTCATTGTACGGACCAAGAGGGTAAACAACAAGATTTTACTTAGCGGTACTGACGTAATGACTCGATCGGATCTTTCCGGGCGGCTTTGATGGCCGGGTAGATGCCAAATACCATGCCGACGATGAGCGAGAGGACTGCTGCGACGCCCGCAATGTACCAGGTGAAGACCGGGTCGAATGTCAGGAAGGTGCTGATAGTAAAAGCGATGATATACCCCAGCACGTATCCGGCGACGCCGCCTACCAGGCTCATAATCAGTGACTCGATCAAAAACTGCCAGATAATATGAGCATTGGAGGCGCCGACGGCTTTTCGAAGGCCAATTTCACGGGTGCGCTCGGCGACACTGACCAGCATAATATTCATAATCCCAATACCGCCCACCAAGAGAGAAATACTGGCAATCGCTACGGACACGCCCTGGATCGCTTTAAAAAGGTGGGTGGTCGGCTGGGCGATGTCCCGCCCGGAAATAATAGTGTAATCTTTGTCACCCTGGTGAGACCGGGCCAGCTGCGTATCGATGGTACGGATAACGGCTGCCAGATCTTTGGCGCTCCGAGCTTGGAGATTAATCTGCTGAAGCGGGGCACCAGTGCCGGCCATTTTCTTGCCCATCTCTAGGTGAATAATGGCCGCGCGGTCAAAATCCACGCCGCTAAAGTTGATCGGGTCATTAAAGCGTTTGAGGACACCAATCACCGTAAAGCGCTGCTTCTTGACGGTAAAGGTTTGCCCGACCGATTGCTCGGTACCAAATAGCTCAACCGACAGTTGCTCGCCAATCACCGCTGTCTGCTGATTGGTGACTTCATCAAGAAACTGGCCGTCGCGCACATCCAACCTAGCAATAGAGGCAAGTGACGGCGTGGTGGCGATTACCGCCGTATCACGAGGTTTGATGGTGCCGGTTGAGGCCGAACCACCTATGAGCATAATGGGCGCACTGTGTTTAAGACCCGGCGTGGCTGCGATAGCTTTGTAGTCTGATTCAGTCAGGGTGCTGGGAGTCAAGATTTGTTGTCCGGTGAGATCGCCCGATCCTGTCGCTTGAGGCCTAATAATGGCAATGTTACCATCAAGAGCTGAAATTTGCTTGCCGATAATGCCAGTCACACCAGCACCTAGGGCGAGCACGGTGGTGACGCTGGCCACGCCGATGGTGATACCCAGGCAGGTGAGGAAGGTGCGAAGCCGGTTACTATGAAGGGACTCATAGGCATTGGAAAGGTGGTCAGATAAAAGCAGGCGCATTATGATTTTTTCTCCTTCGGGATCTTGCCGAGTGGGATTTTTTCGGTGGTTGACTCGGCGGTGACAGGGATTTTGGTGTCGCTGGCGATTTTGCCATCGAGCATATGAATCACGCGGCTGGCGTAGGTCGTGAGCTTGGGATTGTGCGTCACCATGACGATAGTATTACCGCGCCGGTGCAGATCGGACAGCTCTTCCATGACAATATGGCTTGAACGGCTATCGAGATTGCCGGTCGGTTCATCGGCCAGGATGATCGACGGGTTATTGACTAGCGCCCGGGCAATTGCTACCCGTTGGCTCTGGCCGCCGGAGAGCTGGGAGGGGTAGTAGTATTCACGCTCCTGCAAATGAAAGTTTTTCAGTACCCGGCTGGCTTCTTTAAGGCGTTTCATCTTGCGCATGCCGCGGTAGGTGAGCGGCAGTGCGACATTCTCGATGACGCTAATACGGGGAATGAGGTTGAAATTTTGGAAGACGAAACCAATTTGTTCGGAGCGAATGCGGGCATGGTGGGCGGAGCTGAGTTCTTCCACTGCTTTGCCGTCGAGCAAATAATCGCCGTCAGTTGGACGATCGAGCAGCCCGAGGACGTTGAGTAGTGTTGTTTTACCGCAGCCACTCGGCCCCATGATAGCGATAAATTCACCTTTTTCAATCACCAAATTGACGCCATCAAGGGCGTAGTGCTCGGCGTTGCCGATGCCATAGCGTTTTTTGAGTCCTTTGAGCTTGATGACGACTGGTTTGATGTGTTTTTTTGCCATTGCACTTATTATGGCCTCTTTATTGCCAGGGGGCAACCGCCTATGTGGCGTGTTTTATACAACCGTCTATATAGTATAGTAAGTAAGGAAATGTGGAGAGGTGGCCGAGTGGTTGAAGGCGCACGCTTGGAAGCGTGTAGAGGAGTAATCCTCTCGCAGGTTCGAATCCTGTTCTCTCCGCCATAGAAAACTGACGTCCATTTGGATGTCAGTTTTCTATAGTTGAATCGGGGTGAGAACCTGGCTTTTGCGAAGCAAAAGAGGTTCGGCGAAAGGAGTGAAACGAAAAGGTGTTTACATTTTTTCGTGAGCGACTGGAGGAGCGGAGTAAAGCGGAGCGATATCCTGTTCTCCTCACAGAAGAGCACAAAGTATTTTCTTTCGTAAGTGAGCGGAGGAGGGCTTTAGTCCGCTATCCTGTTCTCTCCGCCATGAAATTATCAGATACGCTATATATAGCGTTGTAAATAACAAACACCACGCTATAAGGTGTTAATCCATACTATTTATGCTTGTGGTGAAAAAAACTCATAAAAAGGCTTGAAAACCATACATATAGGGTCTATTATCGTACACAGACACTACATATGTAGTAGTTCAATCAAAATACACATTATGCAAATGACCTGAGAGGAAACGGCACCAGCTGTCAGGTATTTGTATTGACCCTACGAGGGAGGGGATGTGGCACAAACATAACAGTAATAGGGGAAATATATGAACGGAATTCATGTGGTCAAGCGAGATGGCACCCGCGAACCATTTGACGCCAACAAGATCAACTTGGCACTGGTTCAGGCGAGTGAGGGGCTGCCTGACCAAATCAGCAAAGTAGTCCAAGTTGCATCAGAACTACAACTGACATTATTTGATGGCATTACATCAGAACAACTCGACGAGGCCGTCATTCACACGGCGCTGCAGAATATTAAAGATGACCCCGATTTTGATAAAATTGCCGCCCGGCTGCTGCTGAAGAATATCTACAAGAACATTCTTGGGGATTACACCTCGCCCGAAGAACTCAAGAAACTCCACGAGACCAAATTTGCCGAATACCTCAAGCAGGGCGTTAAAGACAACTTGCTTGATGAGCGCATGAACGGCAAGCTATTTGACCTCAAGCGCTTGGCCGCTGCCATCGACCCCGCTAAAGACGACCTGAGTAAATACTTGGGCGTGGTGACGAGCAAGAACCGCTACGGGCTACGTAACCAAGCCGGTGAGACGATTGAAGTACCGCAGTTTACGAATATGCGTATCGCCATGGGGCTGAGCTTCAACGAAGCCGACCCGACCGCGGCCGCGCTTGATTTCTACGAACACATGAGTAATCTCGATTACTCACCGGGCGGCTCCACCCGTATCAACGCTGGCGGTTCGTTCCCGCAGCTCTCCAACTGTTTCCTGATTGAAGTCCAAGACGACATGGAATCCATCGCCAAAGGTATTCGCGATACCATGTGGATTGCCAAGGGCACCGGCGGTATTGGTATTAGCCTGAACAAACTGCGCGCCGCGGGTTCACCGGTGAAAACTACTAACACCGAGAGCACCGGCCCGATTCCGTTTATGAAGATGATCGACACAGCGCTGTTTGCCGTCTCACGTAAGGGCAAAAAAGCTGGCGCCGCGGCATTATATATGGAAAACTGGCACCTGAACTTTCCGCAGTTTCTTGACCTCAAGCAAAACTCGGGCGACCCGTACCTGCGTACTCGCCTGGCCAACACTGCCGTGTTCCTTAGCGACGAATTCATGAAGCGTGTTCAAAAAGACCAAGATTGGTACCTGTTTGACCCAGCCGAAGTCAAGGATCTGCCAGAACTCTACGGCGCCGAGTTTAGTAAACGCTACGCTGAGTATGTGAAAAAGGCCGAAAACGGTGAAATGCGTGAGTTCAAGAAGATGAAAGCCATGGAACAATACCGCCAAATCCTGACGGTCCTGCAGGCCACCAGCCACCCATGGCTGACTTGGAAAGACACCATCAACGTGCGCGCCCTGAACAACAATACCAGCACGATCCACCTCTCAAACCTCTGTACTGAGATCACCCTGCCACAAGACAAAGACAACACCGCCGTCTGCAACCTGGTGAGCATCAACTTGTCGGCGCACTTAAAAGACGACAAAACCTGGGACTGGGACCGCTTGGCCGCCAGTACCCGCAGCGCTATCCGCCAGCTCGACAACCTGTGCGACATTACTAATACACCAATTCCTGAAGCTATGCACTCCAACCTGCAAAACCGTGCGCTGGGCCTTGGCATCATGGGCTTCACCGATGTGATCGAGAAGCTCAGCTACAGCTACGAGTCTGAGGAAGCCTACGACCTGATGGACCAGCTGACCGAGTTCATTAGTTACAACGCGATTGACGAATCAGCTGAGCTTGCCAAGCGCCTCGGCAGCTACCCAACCTTCAAGGGCAGTGGCTGGAGCCAGGGAATCCTACCGATCGATACCGTGGACCAACTGGCGGCCGATCGCAAAGTGAAGGTCGACGTCAACCGCAAGACCCGCCTTGACTGGGACTCGCTTCGTAAAAAAGTCAAAAAAGGTATGCGTAACGCCACCTTGATGGCAATCGCGCCAACCGCCAATATCGCCCACGTGGTCGGCACCACGCCGGGCCTCGACCCGCAGTTTGCTCAGATCTTTAGCCGCGCGACCTTAAATGGGAAGTTCCTCGAGATCAATGTAAACCTGGTCAACGACCTGAAGAAGCTTGGTATTTGGGACGACGTCCGAGACGACGTGCTGCGCCTGCAAGGTGATGTGCAGCAGATCGATCTGATCCCGCAAAACATCAAAGATGTCTACAAGACCAGCTTCCAGCTATCGCCCTACGCCTTCATTGAAGTGGCGGCGCGAGCTCAGAAATGGGTCGACCAAGCGATTTCACGCAATATGTACCTTGAAACCCGCAACATCGACGACATGGTCGATATCTACACCGCAGCGTGGAAGCGTGGCCTCAAGACCACCTACTACCTGCACGTGAAACCACGGCACACGGCCGAACAAAGTACTGTCAAGGTAAACAAATCTGAAACTGGCACCGGACCGCGTAAAACAGGTTTCGGCTTCGCGAAAAAACAAACAGTGGGAGTGAACTGATATGTGTCCATGTAATTGCTGCTAAATCAATAAACACTGAACAATAAAATAAACGACTAGAAAAGGGAATAAGGGGAACAACGCAATGGGTATGAACGCAACAACAATCATTAGCGACGAGATGACACTCGAAGAAAAACTGGCCGCTATCGACCAGGCAATGGCCAACGCACAGGCGCAGGCGCAAGACGAAGCAGCCGCAAATGGTACATCGGCTGCACCACTGGATCCACAAGATCTTCTGATGTGTGAAGGTTGCCAGTAGAAATTAAATAAGAGGAGGAGTTTTATGGCAGGAATATTAGGAACCGGCATCCAGGACGGATTGCTTTTAAAACCAGTTCACTACCAGTGGGCAATGGATCTTTACGACCAAGCGGTGGCCAACACCTGGTTTCCAAATGAGATTCAGCTTGGCCAAGATCTCGCCGACTGGAAGAAAATGACCGATGAAGAGCGCCACGCGCTAACCTTCCTCATGAGCTACTTCAACCCGAACGAGCTGCTGGTCAATAAGGCGCTGGCCTTTGGCGTCTACCCCTACGTCAACGCGGCGGAATGTCACCTGTACCTGGCGAAGCAAATGTGGGAAGAGGCCAACCACTGCATGAGTTTTGAATACGTGCTCGAAACCTTCCCGATCGACCGCGACACGGCCTACGAAGCCCACGTCACCACGCCGTCGATGGCGCGTAAAGAGGAGTTTGAGACCAAGTTTATTAAGCGTATGACCGAAGAGACGCTCGATATTACCTCGACGGATGGCAAAAAAGATTTCATCCGAAATCTGATCGCCTACAACATCATTCTTGAAGGCATCTGGTTCTACTCTGGGTTCATGGTGGCGCTTTCATTCCGTCAGCGCAATCTGCTGCGTAACTTTGGTTCGCTCATCGACTGGGTGGTACGCGACGAGAGCCTGCACCTGAAGTTTGGTATCAACCTGATTCTGACGGTGCTGGAAGAAAACGAAGATCTGCAGACCGAAGAATTTGCGGCTGAGATCAAGCAAATGATCCTCGATGGTGTCGAGATGGAAGAGGAATACAACCGCGACCTGCTGCCAAACGGTATCCTGGGCCTTAATAGTGACTACATCAACCAGTACGTGAAGTACCTGGCCGATCGCCGCCTGGAAGAACTCGGCTTCGAGCCGCACTACAAGGTTTCTAACCCGGCTAAATGGATGGCCGGCGCCAACGACACGCTGCAGCTGGTTAATTTCTTCGAGGCCACTAACACCAGCTACGAAGTCAACGCCGAGCGTGCCCCAGCAGCAAAAGAGGGCCAAAGCCCAAGCGCCGATCGCGACGAGAATGATCCAGATAACAGCATCTTAAAGTAATGTAACAACTTAACAAAAAGCGAGCGTGGGGAATATCCGCGCTCGTTTGCCCTCAGGGAAAGTAAAGCCATGACAAAACCAGTCCAAGAAGTGTATGTCAGTAGTAAAAATCAGCTCAAACTACGGGCGGTAGAGCAAGGTCTTAGAAAAGCGGGGATTGAAGCTGTATGCACAGGAGTTGAAGTAGAAACAGGAGTAAGTGAACAACCGCGAAGCGTGCTTGAGACTATTAATGGTGCACGTAACCGTCACGAGGCGCTCCGACGCCAACTTGCCCGTGAAAGCTTTTGTGTGTCAATCGAATCTGGCGTTGTGCCTAAAGAAGGCATAGAGGGCTGGTACGGCCTCGAAGTTGTTGTTATAAGTAACGCTGACCAAGAAGTAATCGGAACGGACTACGGCGTACGCTATCCGGAAGATATGCTCGTAAAGGTTCCCAGTGAGTATCCTGACTTAGGCGTTCTCGTGCAAGATTTATACGGCATCCAAGAAAAAGACCCCGTGGTATATCTTACTAAGGGTAAATTTACACGGGAAGAACTAATAACAACTGCTGTAGCGAAAATTGCTACTCAACTATAAGATTATGAAGACTGAAATTGAAGTAAAATTTATCAATATCGACATCGAAGCGATGCGCAAAAAACTAAAAGAGGTTGGTGCGCACCTTGAACAGCCGATGCGGTTGATGAAACGGGTGAATATTGAACAGCCCGAGCATACGGCTGAACGGTCATTTCTACGCGTTCGCGATGAGGGCGACAAGACGACGCTAACGTTCAAACGGCGAGACGCTTTATCGGCAGAGTCGATAGATAATGTAAAAGAGATTGAAGTCGTCGTCAGCGATTTTGATACGACTGTCGAGCTCTTTAGGGAAGCTGGTTGGCCACCTCGTACCCTGCAAGAAAGCCGCCGTGAAACGTGGAAATTGAATGGTGCCGAAGTTGTCATTGATGAGTGGCCGTGGATAGAACCTTATATTGAAATTGAAGCGGACGATGAAGTAACGGTACGGTCTGCCTCAGAACTCCTTGGACTTACGTGGGAGGAGGCAGTGTTTGGCCACATAGATGTAATTTATGAAATGAAATATGAGTTTTTAGACGGAGTGCGTGGTGTGATTGATCTTGCCGAGGTGCTGTTTGACGCTCCAGTCTCTACAAAATTTAGACTCAGAGAAGAGAGTGATGGTTCGTAAAGCTCGTCGAGTCTTCACACTGCTTGGACCTGCATTCGTGGCGGCGGTGGCGTATGTTGATCCGGGTAATTTTGCCGCTAATTTTAGTGCCGGGGCCGAGTATGGTTACGCGCTCTTGTGGGTGCTGGTTTTTGCCAATCTGATGGCGAGCTTGGTTCAGTTCCTCTCGGCCAAAGTTGGGCTGGTGACTGGCATGTCGCTCCCGGAAGTGATTGCGACCAAGCTAGGCCGTAAAAGCCGGATCGCTTACTGGATACAGGCAGAACTAGTGGCTGTTGCGACCGATCTGGCCGAAGTGATCGGTGGCGCGATCGCCTTAAACTTATTGTTCAATTTGCCGCTGCTGGCGGGCGCGGTGATCACCGGAATAGTCTCGCTAGCGCTGCTACTTATCTATAACTATCGGGGTCAAAAGATCTTTGAGCGCGTTATTGTTGGACTGCTGCTGATCATTCCAATTGGCTTTTTCGTGGGTCTCTGGATTTCACCACCCGATGCGAGTGGGGTGGTGGCCGGGCTGGTGCCGCAACTTCGGAGTACCGACATGCTGCTGCTGGCCGTTGCCATGCTGGGAGCCACCGTCATGCCGCATGTGATTTATTTGCACTCGGCCTTGTCGCGCGATCGTCATGGTAAGGTCTCAAAGAAGAACCTGAGTGAGCTCCTGCGCGCCACCCGCTTTGATGTGGGTGCGGCGATGGTTGTGGCGGGTGCGGTGAATATTTCAATGTTGCTGCTGGCGGCATCAGCCCTGCGCGGTATGCCGAGCACCGATAGCCTAGAAGGCATCTTTGCGGCGCTTGACGTCACGATCGGTCCGCTGGTGGCTTGGTTGTTCGGTCTCAGCCTGCTGGTATCGGGATTTGCCTCGACGACGGTTGGCAGCCACGCCGGGGCAGTCATTATGGAAGGGCTTATCAATCGCCGGGTACCGCTACTGGTGCGCCGAGTCGTGACGATTATCCCAGCCGTCATCATTGTGGCGATCGGTATTGACCCGACACGGGCGCTGATTGTGTCGCAGGTGGCATTGTCGATCGGGATTCCCTTTGCTCTGATTCCACTGCTTCTAGTCACCGCCAGCAAAAAGATCATGGGAGAAGCGGTCAATGCTCCATTTATCACCGTGATATTAGCTCTCTCCACCACGATCATCGTCGCGCTCAACATTGTTTTGATCGGCCTGACAATCCTGGGGTAGGCTCATCGGTTGTGTGAGGGAAGTCACTATAGCGCGAACCGTAAGCATGATATACTTCAAGACAAGGATAGTACCAGTTAAGTGAAGGAGTATCACGTGAGCAGCCCCCTGCATATTACCTCTGAAATAGGCACCCTCAAGACGGTTTTATTGCACCGACCAGGCGAGGAACTCGAGAACCTGACTCCCCAATATCTGACTTCATTATTATTTGACGATATTCCCTACCTCAAGCAGGCCCAGGCCGAACACGATGCTTTTGCCGAGGTGCTGCGCAGCCGGGGGATTGAAGTGCTGTATCTCGATGTGCTGGCAACGGAGGCACTCGATCAATCCGACGCCATTCGCAACGAATTTATTGATACAATGCTCGAAGCCTCCAAGCAGGGTGGCCGCCGCGTTACCGAGGCCCTGAAGAGCTACCTGCTGGCTATGCCGACGCGCGACATGATCCGAAAAGTGATGGCTGGCATACGTAAAAATGAAGTTGACCTACCCCCAGAACACCACGTGCAGCTGCACACTATGGTGGAGCACGACCAGTATCCGTTTTATCTCGACCCGATGCCAAACCTCTACTTTACCCGCGACCCGGGCGCCGTCATCGGCGAAGGTCTGACGATTAACCGCATGCACTGGCCGGCTCGCCGCCGCGAATCGCTGTTTTTGCAGTATATTATTGCGCACCATCCACGCTTTAAAGATGCCCAGGTACCGGTCTGGTATGACCGCGACAACCATTTCTCGATGGAGGGTGGCGACGAGCTCGTGCTGAGCCGTACGACCATGGCGATCGGTATCAGTGAGCGCACGACGGCTGAGGCGATTGAGACTATGGCCACAAAACTGTTCGCAGGCTCCGAATTTACCAAAGTGATTGCCATTGAGATCCCTAAATCGCACGCTTTCATGCACCTCGACACGGTGTTTACCATGATCGATCACGATACCTTTACGATTCATCCCGAAATTCGCGATAGTGGCGGCAAGCTCAATATGTATATCTTGGAGCAAGAAGCTGGTTCGGACTTTCCACGTATTACGAAAGAGACTGATCTCGAGCACGTGCTGCGCACGGCGCTGTCACTCGACCACGTGACGCTGCTGGAGTGTGGCAACGGCGATGACATTGCTGCTGCCCGCGAGCAGTGGAACGATGGCTCCAACACGCTCGCCATCGCACCGGGTGTCGTCGTGACCTATGATCGTAATTATGTGACCAACCAGGCGCTACGCGATCACGGGATTGAGGTGATTGAAGTCGCTGGTAGTGAACTCGGCCGCGGCCGCGGTGGCCCGCGTTGCATGAGCATGCCGCTGGTGCGGGAGGATGCGTAGGATGGACAACACACTTCGGGGCCGCTCGCTCCTGACACTCAATGATTACTCGACCGATGAAATTCGGCTGCTGCTCGACACCGCGCACGAATACAAACGGCTCAAAAAAGCTGGTACCGCTCATAGAGTTCATGAAGGCAAGAATATTGCGCTATTATTTGAAAAAAACTCAACCCGCACGCGCGTTGCCTTCACAGTCGCGGCTAATGACCTGGGGATTGCACCAGAATTCTTAGGTATGAATGACATCCAGCTGGGTAAAAAAGAGTCGGTGGAAGATACGGCAAAAGTTTTGGGCCGGATGTTTGATGGCATCGAATTCCGCGGCTTTGCCCACAGCACGGTGGAAACGCTGGCCGAGCACGCCGGCGTGCCGGTCTGGAACGGCCTGACCGATCAGTACCACCCGACACAGATTCTAGCTGACTTTATGACACTGGAAGAGCACGTTGGGGATCTTTTAGGCCTTAAACTAGTCTTCGTCGGTGATGGCCGTAACAATATGGCCAATAGCCTGATGCTTGGGGCGGCCCAGATGGGACTTGATTTCCGAATTGCTGCACCAGCGAGTTTGCATCCTGACCCCGAGCTGGTGGCAATGGCCCATCGATTTGCCGAAATGTCCGGTGCGACCATCACCATCACCGATAATATTGCCGAAGCCGTGCATGGCGCCGAAGCGATTTATACCGATGTCTGGGTATCGATGGGCGAAGAAGAGCACTACGCCGAGCGCATTGAACTGCTGCGCGCATTCCAGGTAAACGCCGACATGCTCCGCATGAGCGGCAATGATAATGTTAAATTTCTGCACTGCCTGCCGGCCTTCCATGACCTAAAGACAGCGACGGCTGAAAAAATTAAAGAGCAGTATGGA
>Ga0172380_10002387_pt1 | contig 29042 bp, 22 predicted proteins | sample Leawe162metaG_FD_119747 | JGI IMG/M metagenome (GOLD analysis project Ga0172380, IMG submission 119747) | Leachate microbial communities from a municipal landfill in Southern Ontario, Canada - Leachate well 162 metaG | ecosystem: Engineered > Solid waste > Landfill > Unclassified | place... | reverse complement strand
TGTGCCCTTTGTGTGAAAAATTAGAAAAACAAATCTTCGTGGGCTCTGTGTTAAAATTAGTAATCTTGAGACAGCCCATGCCTTTGGCTTGGCAAGCACGTCCTTTCAGTCCTCGCTGTGACAGTTTTTTTTCAGATCTACCACATAAAAAAAACAACTAATCCCATTAGTATAGGATTAGTTGAGTGTGTGTTATATAATTTCTGATTTTATTCTACAAGGAGTGCAAAATTCCCTCAAGCAAATCAGCAGCTTCTTCGTGTTGAGGATATATTTTTAAAGTACGTTCTAAGTAATCTTTTGCTTTTTCAGTTTCACCATTCTCGAATAGTAATTCTCCTATACCGAATAGTGCGTCTATATTGTTTTCGTTCATTTCCAGTGATGCTTCGTATATCTGAATAGCAGATTCCAAATCACCCATTGTTGCCATTATCTCACCTGTGAAGGCAAGGATATGGTCTAGTGTCAAACTTATCTGACTATCATGCTTTAACCGTTGCCAATTATTCATAATATCAGTTTGCATCTGCAATGCTTCTTCGAACTCACCACCAAAGGCCAAAGTTTTAGCTTTCAGATATTGATAATCAACATCTGCCGGGTTGAAGCTCTCCAAAAACTCGTGAGCGAGCTCATAGTTCCAGGTATTCAGCATTATCAGTACAGTTTCTTTCAGTGCTAATGCTTCGTAATCATCAGATAGTTCACCTGACTCTACTACTTCTTTGTAGAGCGCTAGTGCAGTTTCATAATCGAAATTATTGAATGCCTGCTCGGCCTCACCTAGTAGTATATATGAGTCAACAATCTCTGGCAATTTTACCATCGCTTTTGTTGCCATTTCAGTATCGTAAAGAACATCTAATCTTTTCAGAGTTTTGATGGTCGCTTTTCTCCAAGTGAAGCTAGTTCTAGCTCGGAGTGAGGCAATTAGACCTACGCTAATCAATGAAGTGGCACTTTCAAAAGCTTCTTTCAGCTTATTGCTCAAATCATCTTTATCAGGCTCTAACAAATACGCCTGATCTACGAAAACTCTATCTCCCATAGTCTTGTCTAGTGGCTTTCTGGTAGCTTTCACTTGCCAACCAACGTTTTCATCAACGAAATCATCGGTAGCACCACCTTTCGTAACTATTACAGGCAATCCGCATGCCATAGCTTCCAACGTAGGTAAAGAAAATCCTTCACCTCTGTATGGAGAGACGAAAACATCGCATGCACGATAAAGTGCAGCTATATCTTTTTCGTCTAACATCTCATCTATATATTCTATATCGGGTGTATCGTTTATTAACTGTAGTTTATTTATATATTCTTTTGCAGTTTGTCCTTTGTAAAATGTATCTCCACCCATATCTTTGATTACCAAACATACATCGTCATGCTTGGTAAATGTAGTGACGAAGGCATCTAGGAGTATGTCAATACCCTTTCTGACTATAGTTCCACCTACAAATAAAAACTTCACTTTCTTCTTAGTTTTCAGAGGTAATTTCTTTCCATAAGGAGTAAATAGCTCTGGATCTATACCATTAGGAATGACTTGTATTTTATCAGGATTTATTCCAGATTCTATATAGACATTCCTACACCATGTCGAAGGAGTCCATACTTCATCGGCAGCATCAAATGCTTCCTTTAAATCCCTTGTTAACATTGAGAATTCCCACGGCTGATTTATAATCCACTTTGCACCCTTTGGCACTTCATTTTTGGGTGGCCATTGGTGTCTTATCCAAACATAAGGCAGCTTTTCTTTTGGCTTGTTTTCTGGCTTAACTCTGATGTCATGCCAGTATAGCTTTTCGTATTTGTCATTTCCTTTCGGATTGAATTTTTCTGGTTCGTAAGGAACAATAGTCAAATTAGCTACTTCTGCATCTATAATATTCGAGCATTGCTCTCTATTTATTAGTGCTAATGAATGATGTACAAATTGAGTCCCTTCCCAAACTATGTTTAGCTGCGGTTGATATTCATCCGAGTACTGATACCCTTTATTGTCGTTATTATGTGAGCTTTGCTCTGCTCTTTTTATTCCACTTGCAATTACTAGAGGTTTGCGAACTCCCTCATTTTGTTCAGAGTCTGTTTGTCCTACTTCAATATCATTATAGTTTTGAGCTTTTAGTATTTCATTCAATCGAACTGAGTTGAAAGTATTGACTAATGCTCTACCACTCTTCTCGAACATCATACTATTGAATACTGAAAGTGACCACTCACCAGTACTGAAGAGTCTACCCATTTTTTCAATATCTGGAACGATTATTTCTAATTTACCAGATGGTTTTAACACTCTTTTTACTTCGTTTAATAATTTTTGAATATCATTATCTTCGTAGAATTCTAGAGTTCTTTCTAAAGTAATTGAATCGGCGAAAGTGTCATCTAAGTTGATTTTGCAACTATTAGTATCAAATAAAGATTGACTTTCTGTTTTACTATAGATGTTTGCTTTTCCACTAGAATTAGTACCATCTAGATTTAAATACAAATCATTTGTATCACTTACTTTCTGTTCCATAACACTCTCCTTAGCTCTTTTGCCTAGTAATTTCTCTTTGAAATCTAGCTCTACATCTTCTCTTTTCAATGGATCATTATTAATCAACCCATCGTATATACCACCCAAATGTACCAAATAGTCGTTAAAGCTAATAGGCACAGAACAATTTTGCTGCAAGTCATATAGTAGCTGTGGATTTTTTATAATATCTAGCAATATATCTCTCAGCTCTAAGCTATTGCTATGATTATAGATTATACCATTGTACCCGTCTTCTATAAAATCAGAGATACCTCCCAAATCAGAGCCAATAACCGGCAGCCCCATAGCTAACGCCTCTTGCACAACGAATGGAGCGCAATCTTCCCATATACTTGGGACTACAACTACGTCTAGCTTATTCGCTATTTGATTGAAATCTTCCTTGCTGTAAGCGTCGTGGAATACCATTTCGCAAAATACATTGATACTCTTTAAAAGTGATTTGTATTCTGGGTCAATATATCCATATATATTTAGCTCCAAATCTGTTGCTTCTATTTGCGAGCAAGCAGCAATGAGCGTCTGTATTCCTTTCTGTGGGATGACAGCGCCTATAAAACCTACTCTCAGTGGTTGTCCAATTTCATAATTATCTTTTCTATTTATTAAGCTAACATTATTATGAATCTGGTTTACTTTGTATGTGATTTCTGGGTAAACCCCAAATTCATTATAAATCTCGGCTTGTCTGTCAGAGACAGCTAATACCATATCGCAAGAGTTTATACCACTCCTAGCACTATTGATTCTTTGGCTATAAAGGTCGTGTTTTCTATCTAAATCTGGTACATCTGAATTAGAGAAAAAGTCAGTATTATCCCATTTCTCCATATCGTCAGTGAACATATATAGCTTAGGATCCATCGGGTGATAATTATATGGAGTAAATATAGTCCTGATATTTCGGTCAATTGTAGGTTGTATAATACCATAAGATAGCCCAATAAAATTGTGATAATTCACAATATCTGGGTCTAGTTTATCTAAGTATTTTTCAAATATTGTGACTATTCTATCATCACGAATTTCACGCTCTGGCTTTTCGTAATCGAGGAATTTGACTGGTCGATTGTAAATACCTATTAGGTTTACACCTTCGTCCGTTGTCTCTTCAGTATAGTATTGGGTATCAATTTGCGGATGATTACCGGCAGCATATATTACATATACTTCATACCCTTTCAGCACCAAGCCTTTCGCCACTGCCTTAGGAAAAGTAGTACCACCACCGACTTCATTCCAACCGTACATAGTGAATAGAACTCGCTTTTTATCTGTTGTTGACTTCGTCATATTTTCCACAGGTAAACCTTTAAGGTGTTTATCCGCATCCACTTCTATTTTATCTGACCATTTTGATAAGAAATACTCGTGGTTTGCTTTATCATAACTATCCGTATTCTTGAAAAACCTCTCGAATTTCTCCATACCTACATCTATTTTTGTAATAGACTCATAATGGTAAGCAGAAGCTTTGTGATTATACCAAACTTTGTATCCAGCATTGCGAACTTTCATACACAAATCCAAATCCTCATGACCGAAGTAATACTTCTCATCGAATCCACCTACTTCGTGGAATAATTCTCGTCTGATAGCAAGTAGAGCACCCGTCACCATCTGAAATTCTTTAGAGACATTAACCCTAGGGTCTTCCCCATCTTCTACTAGATGGACGTGATAATGTAAATTTATATTATTCAACTCTGGAACAGGTCCCCAAACTATACCCGCGTGTTGTATTTTTTCGTTAGGGTATAATAGTTTAGCACCTTGTATTCCTATTGTGGGGTCTTTTTCGAAAGTATCTTCAAATGCTTCCATCCAACCTGAAATACTTTGTACATCATTATTCATGAAAACTAAATATTTACCTTTAGCTATCGCCGCACCCTGGTTATTAGCATGCGAATAACTCTCATTTTTCTCATTGACAATTACTGTTGCAAAATCACCAAGTGTAGCTAATAGCTTTTTAGTCTCTGGGTCAGAGTTATTATCAATTATAATAATCTCAACATTGTGTAAGTGCGAAGTTTGATGAATTGCTCTTAGACACTGTTTCGTATAATCAACTTTTGAATGAACTGGAATAATTATTGATAATTCAATTTCATCTTTAGTTTTTCCAAGTATCTTTCTTTTTACTTGTTTATAATCGTATTCTAACCCTTCATTTACTCTTGCTTGTCTTATATGACTTTCTTTTTGCTCTTTTAAAGTTTGATTCGCTGTTTCTTCGGTTTCGATTTTATCATCCCACTTTCTAATGAATCTTTGCCAGTTAACAACATCATATTTATGTCTTGATTGTGACATTGATTCAAAGTGATAAAGTAATGATTTACCACAGTAAATTACTTTCCAATTATGGGATATTGCATTCATACAATAATCAATATCTTCGAATCCATTTATATAATCGTCATCTAAAACACCAATCTCATTTATAACTTCATCACGAATTAGGAAACAAGCACCGGTTACTGCTTTCATCTCTCTAATTTCTGTTGCAATAGAAGTCTCACTTAGTTTTTTAAACATTAGTGGATGATATGGAGCTAAACGTCCTTTACCGTCACTCCCCAAAACAACACCACAATGCTGTATATACTCTGATTCTGGATATAGCAAACAAGAGCCAACTATGCCTGCTTTTGGTTCATTATTGATTACCATTAGCATTTCTTTTAGCCAGTTCTCAGTTACTACTATATCATTATTAAGTAGTAAAGCGTGTTTACCTTTTCGTGATTCTATTCCTTGATTACAAGCCTTTGCAAAACCAAGATTCTCATCATTTCTAATAAAAGTGAAGTTACTGAACTTGTCTTTATACTGAGCACAAATTCCAGGCGTATTATCTTCTGAAGCATTATCAACAACAATGACTTCATAATTAATATCTTTACTTGTCAATCGGTATAAAGACTCAAGACATTGTTCAGTTAACTGAACTTTGTTGAAACAAGGTATAATAATACTTACTTCGTAATCAGTATTTTCATTAGAAATAGTCTCGATTTTTTCTTCAGTTTTGTAGTTCGAATATTCCAGATTGGGCTTATTTTCCATAGCATCGGTAATTGCAGATTGCAACTCATACGCTTGTTCGAAATCGGGATTGATAATTATCTCTGCATAGATTGCTTCGTGCGCTTCGTCATATCGACCAAGTTTGAACAGACAAAGTGCCTTTGAATAATGAAGATTAGATTGGTTTATAGTCTTGCGAGGTAGTTTCTCCATCAATCTTTCAGATAATTCTAAAGCTTTCTCGTAATTACCCTCTTCTAGATTTTTGATAAGTTGTGGAAGGTCTTTTTGGGAATCGCCTGACTGTTGAGAATCCTTATTAAGTAATTCTCTATATTCTGATATAGGCAGATTATAGTTTGCCTTCATAAAGCCTACTAAATCAGAAAACTCTGTTCCAATACTATCTTCTATTGTTCTAGCCATTGCATAAACATCGTTCAGTTCTTCATTCGGAGTCTTATAGTTATTATTCAATCCTCCGGGAGTAAAAGGATTAGCTGTTGTGATATTTACAGCCCAACCAAAATCTATCAGAACTGGTTTTTTATTTCGAACTATTATGTTGTTGGCATTTATATCACGATGAGAGATATTTTTACTTTGCATAATTTCTAAGATGTCTAATAATCCATTAATGAAGAGGATTTTATCAGAATGGGAAAGTTCTTTATAAAATCTTTCCTTTTCCCCTAATCCGAAACCTTCAACGAAATCCATCTCAAAATAATCATAATTCTCTGCAGAATTATAATTAAATACTCTAGGGAAGTAATCAGAACCTTGAACTAAAGAAAGTGCTTTATATTCATTTGCTGCTAGTCCTTGGTTTGCTTGCTTTACAATTTTTTCATCGATTTTGTATATTCTACTTATGAATTTCCCACTTATACCACCATGAAGTAAACGAGAACTTATACAAAAATCTATAGGGTAGATAAATTTGAATGATGAATCTAAAATAAATTCATTCATCGGGAAATCTAAATTTGCAATTGAATTAATTTCATTATAAAAATCTTTAAATTCGAATTCATTCTTTTGTAACGGATTTTGTTTATCTCCTTTCACAATTTCAAATGGGATTAAGAAGCCTGGGTCAATTGCACCATTATTATAGACTGTCTTAAAAATCAAATACGCATAACTTCTATCATCATCAAAGATTCTAAAATTATTGACTTTATTGCAATTCTTAATCGAAAAATAATCAATAAATGTTTTACTAAATATTTCTAAATCTCGATTGATAATATTTATATTTAAATTCAGACCTTGGTATTCTAATTTTATACTATATAGGCTATTACTCTTGCTCACAGTTAGACTATCTGATAATTTTTCTATAGTATTAGTATTAGTTATGACATCAACTTCTAAAAATTTAGGATAATTATCATCTTCTTTAATAAGTCCATAATGAAAAGGAATAATCATATCAGAATCGTGATCAATAATGAACTGAAGAATTATGTCTCTTTTCTCGTAAAGATATTTAATCGAATTAAGTACTTCTTGTTTATCTTGTCTCATAAATGAACTCAACTTGTATATTTTTTATTAAAGTAAACAGAATGGTCAATTGGTTTTGTAAAGCTAAAACTATACTTTAGCATATACTGGTTTAGGCAAGCTAATAGTTCTGTTGGACTATCAAATATTTTGTTACTTATTTCAAAATTAGCTTTTTCAGCTAGAACAGGTAATCTTTTTTTATAATCATCTGCAATCTCTTTTTTATGAACTGCTGCATGGTAGAGTAATGAAAAGAAGTAATCCTCATCATTTGGTCTATAGAAACCATTTTCATCCATTACTTTATCATTTAGTAATTTATTCTCCCATGCCTTATCATAATATTCATCGCCAACGAACCTAATGTCAAATAAAACTACTTCATCGTTGATTAGTGTTTGATGTAACACTCTATGTGCTTCAGGAAAAACTTTGCCTGCATTGAGAATATACTGCATATTCTTTGGTGAGTCAGTGAGTAAATCAATATCACCATGTTCTTTCATGGTATATTCATGCGGGATGCTTTCAAAGTTCCTCATTATTATATAATTAATCGTATTATTCATAACAAAAAGTAATTGCTCTATATTCTTCCAACCTCTAGCTCCTTCCATATCTTTTGAAATTGGCTTGAAAGTCCCATCCCATTTCCCTTTAAAAGACTCTAGAAATGTAATATGATTTAGCCCAAGTAGTAGAGATAAATCATGGTCAAATTCTTTCTGATTATCTGTTGCATGTACTCTATGCCCACCTCCGGTCCATTCTCTGTATAATTGTTTTTTGTCAAACATATTTACATTGACACTTCTCATTCCATGTGAGGTTTCTCTCTCTTGATAATTAGTTTTACTATCTTCAACTATAATTAGAAGAAACCTTCCAGTTCCACAATGTTGTTCTTTGAATGAATCGGGGGGTAAATTAGTACCATAGAAACGTGTAAGATTGTTAGAGAATTTATTCTTTTCCCATTTCATGTCAAATACTTCGAGTATTTTAAAGTTCTGGTTTATATCATCTATAATCTTTTGCTGACTAGTTCTAGCAAAATCCCAAAGGATAAAGAGATGTATTTCTTTACTCTGAGTTAAAGCTGAGTTGTCTTCAATATTTAAAGTCTTTGTTCTAATAAATTCATTATGATACTCTAATAATTCATTAGACTTATCAATTTGCCCTAATTCATATTTTATTTTACCGAACATTAAAAAATAATTTTCGTCTTTATAATTAGTTTTTTTTATTAACCGTAAACATTCGTCAACATATTCATCAGCGGCTAAAAATTCTTTTTTATTAAAATGGTTTATACATTTTCGTAATTGAAAGCCTAAAATACCTCTATAGGTATTGTTGATTAAATCATTGATTGACTTCTCATAATTAGGGTATCTAATCTTAAATTTATCAAGACATTCGATAGTTTTCTCATTTGTATATACTTCATCTTTTGTTGACCAATTACTTGCACTATGTTGTCTGTAGCACGCTGTGATCTCATTTAAATAGATTAAATCTCCTCTTTCTGCATGGAATAAAGAAAATGGCCAATCGCCTAATTTCAAATCATAAAACCATTCTGGTATTACCATATTTTCTATTCTTCTATACATAATAGAAGCTGTATTAATAAAGTTACCTTGGATTAGAGTCTTGAAATTAAGTCTTTCATATGGAGTTTGAAACCAACCTTTTCTATCCTCTGTATCATAGAAATTCTTGATAAACTCATCATCATCGCCTATTATCCGAGAATTAGTATAGCATATATAACAGTCGGGATTAGCTTCTAATAAATCAACCTGTTTTTGTAATTTGTTGTTGTCCAACCAGAAATCATCACCTTCTAGCACAGCTAAGTATTTACCTTTAGCTCGGCTTACTGTATCGATGAAATTTCTATTCATGCCGAAATTCTTCTCACGAAGCACAGGTATCAATCTCGAATCTTGCTCGGCTAATTCCGCGATAATATAAGGAGTGTCATCTTGCGATGCATCATCACCTATTATTATTTCTATATCAAAATCTACGTTCTGTGCATACACTGACTCTATCGCCTGTCTTATGTACTTCTCTTGGTTGTAGCTAATCATTATTACACTAACTAACATTGCGCATCCTGCATTTTATTCTTGATTTCACCAGAGTTCTGATGAATAAATGATACTAAATTTGTTATTCTTTTTATTGAGTCGGAATCCACTGCTGTACCCGTAGGGAATGAGATAATTCTATCTGCTAGCCGTTCCGTTTTCTCTAGGAATACTGACGAATAAGGATAAAGAGACCTATACGGCTCCATCCTATGAATACCCGGATAGAAGTATTTCCGAGCTAATATATTCTCTTTTATTAGCAAATCTATTAGCTCAGTTCTTGATAGACCAAATTGCTTTTCATCAATTTCACAAGCTATATACTGATAATTATTTTTTTCCGAATCATTATAATCAATAATTTTTATACCATCTATTCTATTAAATTCAGTTTTATATAGATTATAATTTTCTTTATTTTTTGCTATGAAAGTATCTATAGAGTCGAATGAAGTTAGCCCCATAGCCGCTGATATTTCATTCATTTTCCCATTAGTCCCAATGTAAGTTACATTATCGTAACCCTGGAAACCAAAATTTTTCATTAGTCGAATTTTTGCGGCTAGTGCATCATTATTAGTGACAATCGCACCACCTTCAAGTGTATTGAAAAACTTAGTAGCGTGGAAGCTGAACACCTCACCAATTCCGAAATTACCTATCATTTTCCCATTGTGAGAGCAAGCAAAAGCGTGACTAGCATCAAACAAAAGTTTCAGATTATGCTTTTCTGATATTTGCTCAAGTACTTCTATATCACAAGGTCTGCCCCATAGATGTACTCCCATGATAGCAGTAGTATTCGGGGTTATGTGTTTTTCAATCTCGGTTGGGTCTATGTTGTGAGTATTTGGGTCTATGTCGCAAAAAACTGGCTTTATTTCTTGCCATTGGAATGCGTGTGCACAAGCCACAAATGTGAATGAGGGAATTATAACCTCACCCTTTATCCCAGCAGCTCGTATTAGTAACTCTAGTGCTACGGTTCCGTTAGTAATTGCTATAGCGTGTTTCACACCTATATATTCTTGTATCTTATGCTCGAATTCATTTACTTTTGGGCCACTATTGGTTAGCCATTTACAGTCCAATACATCATTTACCTGCGATAGAAAATAATCCCTATTCCCAATATTTGGTCGCCCTACGTGTAGGAGACTTTCAAACTCGGTATTGCCACCAAATATTACCAAATCATTTACACTTTGTTTCATTTCAAACCTAAATAAAGTATGCTTTGTTCGGTCACACCGTTACGGTGCAACTCGAATTCTCCAAAATAGTCTTTGCCTAATTCTAATAATTTGAAACCACTTTCTTGGACTCTATCCATATATCCTTTTTTCGAGTAAACTCTCAGATGGTCGTCTTGACCGAACCGACGCCATCTTTCAGCTATATCCTCAACGGTAAAGTCTTCGTCTATTTCTGTTCTAGTTAGATTGATAGGTGCCATTAATATAGCCCATCCACCGGGTTTTAGCACTCTAAATATCTCTTGCATTGCTTTCACATCATCTGGCACATGTTCCAAGACGTGAGAACAAATAACACCGTCAAAAGTATTATCATCTAAATTAACCATATTTTGAACATCTACAACTATGTCGTAAGTATCAAGAAGACCATCGGCAGTAACATAATCAAAAGACTTATTCCATCTCATATACTCTTCGAATGGCTTGGATGGAGAGAAATCAAGTATTTTTAACTTAGAACCAATTGGAGTTTCAGCCATCAATTTATTTAGGAACATAGCATAGAATCTATCTCTATCATTAGAGCCAGATTCGTGACAGTGATATCCTTCTATATTTATAGTCTCGAAATCCTCGATTTTCAAGTCTGAATTATGCTCTTTTAGTTTATCAGAATACATACTTGGCAATGGAAATAATTTACTAATATGTATTCTTTTTACAGGACAATAATATTTAAACCCAGTTTTTTCCAAAGCTGAATGAAAATAGGCCCTATTCGTAAAATTATCTTTATTTTTAAAAATAAATTTATGTGCATCTTCTGAACTATTTATTTGTGATTCGAGCAGAGCTAATTTGAACAACTTCTCATCATTTAGTTCTTTATTATCAGTCACTAAGCCATTGAGAAAGTCTTTCGCAAGATTGTATTCTCTTAGTTCTATTAGTCTATTCGATATTTGATTAAGTTCTTTTTCTTTATTTTCCATTTACATAAGTATTAAAAATTGTCGATATTTGTGCAATTATTGGTTAACATAAACACTCAACAATCATTGTGCCATTAACAAAACAAGATAATATATGTCACGTACAATAGCAGCATTGGCAACGGCTCCCGGTATAGCTGGGCTCAACGTCGTCCGCATTTCTGGTGAAAAAGCTATCTCCATAGCCGACAAGTGCTTTGTTGGTAAAAAGACATTAGCCGATGCACAATCGCACACTATCCAATATGGGAATTTTGTAAGTGGCGAAACACTTATAGATACAGTTACGGCTAGCATTTTCAAAGCCCCGAACTCCTATACAGGAGAGGACACAATCGAATTTGGTTGCCACGGTGGCAATATAGTCGCTGGGCAGATAGTAGATGCTCTTTTGGCGGCTGGTGCAGTGATGCCTGAGCCGGGTGAGTTTACTCGGACTGCTTTCCTTAATGGGAAATTAGATCTAACACAAGTAGAGGCAGTGGCTGATATTATCCATTCTACTTCTGTGGCTGGTGCATTGACTTCAGCTCGCCAATTAATAGGTGAATTCACTCAGAGATTGAAAGACCTACGCCATGGATTAATACGTACAGCAGGGCTTTTGGAGCTAGAGCTCGATTTTTCCGAAGAAGATATAGAGCTAATTGATAATAGTGAAGTAAGAGCCAGATTAGTAGAATCACAAGTTTACTGCAATGATTTGGCTGATAAATTCCGTGCTTCGGAAGTGCTAAGATCGGGTTTCATAGTCGCAGTAGCTGGCTTCCCTAACTCTGGTAAATCCACACTTTTCAATAAAATATTACAGAAGAACAGAGCTATAGTCAGCGAGATAGAAGGCACAACGCGCGATTATATAGAAGAAGATATATTGCTAGGTGATATAAAAGTAAGACTAATAGATACTGCGGGATTGCGCGAAACTGAAGATATAATCGAGATCGCTGGTATTAAGCTAGTGGAATCTGTACTCGAGCAATCAAATCTGGTTCTAGTTCTGAATGATGCAAGTAAGGGATTCAACCAATCTGACGAGCTATACGCATCGCTAAAAGAAAAATACCCTAACTCAGAGTTTATATTAGTACAAAACAAAAGTGATTTGGTAGTGAGTAATGCGGAAGGTGTCTTTGTCTCAGCGAAAACGGGCGATGGAATAGAGAAGGTGACTGATAAGATAAAATCAGCATCAAAGAGCAGTATAGACCGTTTGAACGATGTACTAATCAATAAGCGACACGCAGATTTACTTCGCCGTACTTCCTCCGAAATACAACGAGGAATAGACGCAATAGACGCTAATATGCAAAATGAGATTATAGCCATAGATATACGTAATGCAACTAACACATTGGGTGAGATAACTGGTGACCGATGGAATGAAGAGGTTTTGGCAGAAATATTCTCGGGATTCTGTATTGGGAAATAATTAAAATTAAGTACAAAGAGTAGAGATATACGCCAAATTCTTTATATTTGGAGTTATCTTAAAGTACTTTAGGCAAAAGAGGTTTTAGTGGAAATTAACAGAGACAGTATTAGCAAGTTCGATGAAGGGAATATGTTCGCTATTTTGGCGGATTTTCATACTCAAGTCGAAATAGGTATAGATGCAGGTCAATCAATCGAAAAATGCAGTTATGATTTCGACAATATCGTAATATGTGGTATCGGAGGTTCGGCTATTTCGGGCGATATACTCCGCAGCTATCTGGAGCAAGTTGGCTACAAAAAGCAGATATTCGTTAATCGCGAATATACTCTGCCGAACTGGGTGAACGAAAGAACACTAGTAGTAGCTAGCTCATACTCTGGGAACACTGAAGAAACTCTTGCCGCGTACCACGAAGCTGTCAAAATCACTAAGAATATAGTTTGTTTCACAACTGGTGGCGAGTTGGAAAGCTTGGCAATCAGCAATGGACATCAAATCGTGAAAATGCAATCGGGGATGATGCCACGATGCGCCTTAGCTATGAGCTTTTTCTCTATACTAACGGCATTTTTGCATTTGGATATAGTAAGCAAAGAAATGTCTGAGAACATAGAACTAGCCATTAAAGATACATACCATAACTTAAAGAAATCTTCGAAGCGACACCAAGAGTTATCAAACAACGAAGCTATAAAACTAGCACTAATTCTAAATGGTAAAAAGACTGTGCTTTACACTGGTAAAGTAATGGCACCAATAGCTATGCGTTGGGCTGGGCAGTTACACGAAAATTCGAAAGCGCACGCTTTTTTCAATGTAATACCAGAAATGAACCACAACGAAATAAACTCATGGGATTACAAAGAGAACAATACAGATTTCAGGATTATCCTTCTGAAAGACCCATCAGAAAACCCGAGAGTACAAAAACGAATCAAAGTATTCAGCGATTTACTGCAAAATAAAGCTAATATTTATGGCTTTTCATCGGATGCGGAATACTTGCTAACCCGTATGTTCGAGATGATATACTTCGGTGATTGGGTGAGCTACTATCTAGCACTAATGCGAGGAGTTGATCCAACTCCAATCCCTACTATCACAAAGCTAAAAGAGCTGATGGCTGGGGAGTGATTCCGTCATTTGAGTTAAAAAAATATAAATTTCTTGTAAGCCCATCGGGGCTAAATATTTGTAGCTTATAAATTCCAAAAAAACAATACTGCCCTAACGCTAAAGCGTCACAAGCTGTGGGGTAGAATATTAGTTGCAATAATTAACCACCTCGTCCACGCCTAGGGCGTGGCCACCACTCGAGAGGGGAATTTTCAGGATTATTTTGTGAAACCAATTCACATCCCCTTGTAACCTCTCACTTCGTGGCTTTTTCTAAGACATGGTACCTTTTGAAAACATAATAATCGGAATATAGGACTACGGAAAGAGAGATAAGGTAGATAATATCAACTATATTCATACCTATGAAAAAAGAGAAAATAGTCCCTACTATAAATAGTGAAGTCGCTGCTATTGTTAGCTTCTTATAGATTTGTAGCTCATCTAAAGTAATTCTTATTGAACTTTTTTCAAACCTGAATATATACCAATACGAACCAATCAAGATAAAGCATAATACAAAAAATGTGAAACTCATATCCCTAATTCCTTTTAATAATTCTAATCAGCAAATATATGAATTTTTTGATTAACTCTAAATAATATTTCTTTCTGGATACTTCACTTTGTATGTATAATCAAAACTGTCCTCGAACTACATAATCTTTAAAGTAATGAAATGAATACTTAAGTGTTTGGACGATTGGGATACTTGGATAAAAACTCAAGTAGGAATTTACAAATCGTTCTTGCGTTCTATACGCTTGTCTCTTTGTTGTTTGGCTAGTACACGTAGATCGGCAACTTTGTCACCTTCATCTACTATTTCGACACCTAGTATAGTCTCTAGCACGTCTTCCATAGTTATTAGACCCTCTACTCCTCCATACTCATCTACTACGACGAACATGTGTTTCTTGCGGCGCAGGAACTCTTCGAGAGCTTTGTCTAATCTCGTGTTTTCATTTATCAAGTTTAGTTCACGAGTGATAGAACTAACTTTTTTATCGGGCTCACCTTTTAGAGCAGTTAGGAATACATCTTTGGATAGTACATATCCTATTATTTCTTCTTCTTGGTGGTCGTCGCTCCATACTGGTATTCTGGAGTATTGGCTCAGCTCGGCAATATCTTGCACTTCGCCGATTGTCTGGCTAGCACGTAGAGTTATCATCACAGTTCTAGGAGTCATAACGTCGGTCACTAGTACTTCACTAAAATTCATTATGTTTTTCAGTATTCGGTATTCGTCATCATCAAGTGAACCCTCGTCTTTGGCAGATTCGAATAGAGCGGTGATTTCCTCTCGACTGAATTCCTCTGCGTTTTTACCACTTACTTTCTGTGACATTCTCTCATTAAGTAATTCTAGTGGCGATAGTACAGTGTAGAACATCTCAAAGAATGGTACAAACTTAGTAGCAGATGTCTTGGACATCTTAATACCAGTGAAATAAGCAATAAATTTGAGAGATAACGTTATAATAATCAATAGCACGAAGCTACCAATAATAGTCAAAAGGCTACTCGTATCAAAGTCAAATACAAGCCCAAAAGAGAAAAGAGCAATAGAATAGAGTGCTGTTTCAATCACCATAAAAGGATTGAAAGTATCGTCAAACTTTAGCCATACTTTTTGGAGTTTACGTGCGTTCGGAGTTTCGTTTTCTATAAACATATCTATATCATCTTGGCTCAAAGCCGAGATCATATTAGAAAGAAATGAAATAGAAGTAGCAATTAGTATAGATACAGCCGTTATAATCAGGGGTACGTCCATAAAAAGCTACAAAGCTCCGTTATAATTTGAGATATTACTGATGACAATATATGAAATAGTTGAAGTAAATTCAAACATTTAGTTCGTCCAACCCTCATCAACTATTGTAATACGGTTAGGATAGTTTATATTGCCAAGTGGAGTTTTGACTGTTGGTCTTGCGTCTAGCTTTAGTCTAGCAGCACTTCCGTTTTGTCCGCCAATTGCTAGAGCTAGGTTGATTATATCTTCGTACCCTTTGTTACCAAAGAATTGATACAAATCAATATTCATAACCAATGGGATAGTCTCAGAGCTACCAGTACCGGGGATAACAAATTCTTTATTTATATTCCCAGCTATAGTTTCTTTGTCATCTATATATAATTTCCAATCGAAAGATGATAGAGTAGCTGAAGATTGTTTAGTGCCACCATTACCATCATTTGGGTTTTTCGCATCTACATTCAATACGAATTGGGCAGGCCATTTCTTATCTGAAAATGCTTTTGTTAGCTTGATACCATCTATCAACGAAATATCTTTCGCTGATTTTATATTGCTTAGGTTCACACCAGCTAACATGAAGTTATTTACATTGTCTAGTTTGAATTCTAGACGTTGTAAATTATTCAATGAATCTGCGAATTGATTCAAAGTTTTGCAACTACCTAAAAACAAGGAAGCTACTATCATTGCTATTACAGTTATATATATTCTGTTTTTCATTATTCTACGTTTAGTCCAGCTTGTGTAAGTACAGCTTCAGAAGATTGACCAGCACCGTCTAGTGCTGCAGTTAGAGCTATTACTTTCTTTTGAGCTATGTTCAGATTAGACAATAATCTCACTTTTGCTACCAATAGTTTTTCTTCGATTGGCTTGCTTAGGAAATCATCAGCACCAGCTTCAATTGATTTCAATTGATTAGCCGTATCATTAAGTGCAGTTACGATAACTACAGGTATTAGTGCATCTTCTGCATTAGCTTTCAAATTACGAACTGTTTCGTATCCGTCCATTCTCGGCATCATCACATCGAGTACGATAGCATACGGTTTTTTCTCTTTTACAGCTTCTAAACACTCGATTCCATCGTGTGCTACCATCACTTCGTAACCATGTGACTCTAAATATCTTTTGAGCAATTTCGTAGTGATTTTGTTATCATCGACTACTAATATTGGTTTTGTATTCATAGCTAAACTCTTTTTTTGTTAATTTACGTTTCACAAAGTTAAATATAAACTATATATAAATAAAAAACTAAATTTTATTTATACTTAATCTAACTATTCCTAATACCTTGTATTTGACTGATTCGCTCAACCTAATGTCAGCTAACTCGCTATTGGACGTACTTAGTATAATTTTATCGTTTCGCTTTATGTAATTTCTTATAATTACCTGATTTTTATATTCTACTAGAACTATGTCATTGTTTTGAGGTAATCTATTCTTCTCATAGAGTATATGCTGACCACTATGAATACCACGATTTTTCATATCATCGCCACTTACTTCCGCTATTCCATAATTTGTGTCTGCAAGCACCTCACCTAATACCTTTACGTACTCTGGTGTTTCATGCTCATCATTTACTGTCGGGATATACGGAATGTGCCGAGACATAGCTTCGTTCAGAGCTTTATCGTACAGTCCATCTTCTCTATTATCGGCAACTACCTTCAATTGCTTTAGCTGATCTGATTTATCGAAGCCACTTAGTTGCAAAGTAACGTAATCGAATATCAAATCATAGAGTTGACGAGTATTCAAATCCGAATAATTAGGCATTTATAACCCCTGCGGCTGCTAGTATTATTTTGTTTTTGGATTCTAGTTTTCCCTTTTCGTAGTTCTGTTTTATAGTTTCTCTGCGCTTTTCACCTGCCTTATTATCAGCGAATATATCGCCTTCACCAGTGATAACGTAAGTGGGGTTTATCCCTTTCTCGTGCAATTTGCGGAGTAGCCGCACACTTACAGCAGCTCTACCCAATTCGTAGTTGCGAATTTTGTCCCCAGTTTCGTCAAGTATGAATGCGAATTGGTCAGCCGATAGCTTAACTCCTTCGTGGAATATATCACGTATCTCGCGTAGCCGATTTCCAATTTCTTGGTTTATATTTTCCATATTAAATTCATTTAGTTATGATTATGTAGATACTACATATATCTAGGAGGCAAATTACATATTTATTTGAATTTATACAAGAGTATGATTTGAAGAAATGTGAGAATACTATATTGTAAAACCAAATTTAAAACTGATAGGATAACTAGGTATATTTGATTTAGAATAAGTAGGGCAAATAGCTCCACCTAAGAACCAATTATCATCAATAGAGTGCCTAAAACCAACAGTAAAACTAAGTGAAGTGGCTGTATTGAAATAGTGAAAATCCTTGTAGTTCTCATAGACTATTGCCACACCCAAATCGAGCTTTTTATTCGTTCCCGATACATAGTGAAAGCCAGCCAAATAGCTCGGAGACCACGAGAAAAGTACTAAGTTGAATATAGAAACTCCAGCTCGGAATCTCAAACTATTTTCGCTTATAGTGTCGTTCGAACCTTCGTAAAGCTTCACCTCGAAGTTAGGTGCTAGCAATCCTTTCTGCGGACCTTGTATTTCGTAGTATAGGAATGTGCTTTCTTTGTTATTAGCAAGAGCAAAAGAAGAAATTAATATGAATAAAAGGAAGTATTTCAAAAGCTGTAACCTAAACTGGCACTAATTAAATATCTGAATTGCTTTAGAATTGGATCATTTTCACTAGGATTATTTATATCATAAAGTGGAGTAAATGTAAACCTAAAAATAGCGTTATCATAGTATTGTCTATAGCCAATCTCAAACACTAAATACTCTTCATCTTCCGAGTATAGTGGTAGGCTTTTTATATTCCTATTGGTACCTCTAATTCGATTATGGATATAATTAATGCCTATATCCATACCTTCTTTAGTCCCAAAATAGTGGATTATACCTATCGACGGATTATTAACCATAACAGCTAGACCTTGGAAACCAAATACAGAAGATCCCGCTTTTAGGTAAGTAGTATTTTCTATACCTAGCAGTTCGTAGTTAAGAATACTATATTCTAAACTCATGTCTAACGAAAATTTATATCCAGGGAATGAGCCATATATATTGACATCATTTGTCTCTGAACGAGATTCAGCTATCAGTGTTATAAGAAGCAATATGGTGATAATTATTTTCAAATATAAGTTCTATTAATAAATATAGTTAATCAAAAATACAAAAAATAATTCTAAAACTGAATACTATTTATTTGCATAATATGTAGATTCTACATAAAATTGTAGTAGGGATTGAAAAGCAATCGACTTATTTTTTTCAATATTCAAATTATTAGGAGATATTATGAATATACTTAAAGACCTGCAATATGGCGATTTGACCGAAGATTTGCAAATGATATACGATGTATGTGGCGAAGCAGTCGTGATACAGATGATAGAGAACCTTGGTGGTCTTAGCTTTTACGTGCCTAAGATAACCAGATTCGATGACCTGATATACAGATATATCAGAGAGAACAAGGCGGAAACACTCAAGAAACTTGCTATGCGATTGGGCGTGACAGAGCAGTATCTAAAGTGTTTAGTCAAAAAATACAATTAGTGAAAAGAAAATTCCACCTCTCTTTTTCTCTTCACTAATTATTTAATAAGTTGTATATACAACTTTTGTTTTCTATTTTGCATTTATGAATTACACAGAAATAGAAAAAACAGACTTTGCGTCATGTATAGCCGGTAAAGTTGGACTAATTTCCAGACTGACTTCCAATATATTCAGGAAGCATCTAGCTAAGCACGACATTACTGAAAGTCAACTAAGCATACTATTCATCACTTCTAAGATGAAAGAAATAACCCAAAAGCAAATAAGTGTATTTTACTATCTCGAAAAGTCAACTGTTAGTCGAAACTTGAAGCGGTTAGTTGATAAGGGGTATTTGGATCAAAAGCAACTCCCAAGAATAGTAATTACAACTGCTGGATTAAATTTCGTTACAAAGGTTATTCCCAGTTGGGAAAATGCTATGAAAGAAATAAAAACAGAACTCGGCGAAAATGGCGTAAAAGCAATAAATGAAGTAATTTCAAAATTAACTAATAAGTAGGTTTACAATGTTAGAATTATCCTATATACTATTGACATTAATCATGAATCTAATTCTGATTAAGATTGGGTTTTACGCGATAGATAACTCAATAACCGAACTCGCTATTAGGAAAAAGAAAAAGACAACCGTAGTAATTGGATTAATTCTCTGGCAAGTTTACGTATTTTCCCTCTCAAAAACTGGATTCCTAGAGAATCTAGATTTTCCACCTCGTTTCGTATTATTCCTTATACTTCCACTCTTTCTATTTACTGGGATATTTATATACAGAAACAGGAATGATGAATGGATAAAAGTAATACCACCGCATTGGTTAGCTTACTACCAATCATTCAGAATCGGAATAGAAACTATATTCGTATTCACAGTTGCAGCTGGTATTTTACATACTAACGTAACAATTGAGGGCTATAATATGGACTTAATATATGCCCTATCAGCACCAGTAATAGGAACAATAATCTATAAGAAAGGTATGCCATCTGGAAAGCTCATCAGAATCTGGAACTACCTTGGTCTGACTGTAATTGCTTCTATTATATTTCTCTTCATTACTTCTTTGTATGCCCCACAGATATACGGAAGTGAAGTAGGGTTGTTATCTTCCCAATTAGGAACGTATCCATATACTTTGGTAGCTGGATTTCTGATGCCATCGGCTGTGTTTATTCATATACTATCACTAGTACAAGCAAGAAAGAGTTAATTATAGATAATGTGAATTTATAATACTTTGATTACATTACACTATGAATAATTGCAAATAGTGAAATGAAATTTACTCTACTATTAATATTTATAATATCCTCAACAGTTCTATCGGCTCAAGATAGTACTGAAAAGAGGGACTACCCTACTTTCCGTTTGGATGAAATAGAGGTGACAGATTCTCGAACTGGTGTGCAGCTCAAAGATCTCGGAAAACAAGTCGAAGTAATCACCCAATACGAAATCAGTCAGATGCCGGTAAACTCAGTAGATGAGCTACTCCGCTATATACCCGGAGTAGAAGTCCAGAGCCGAGGAATGTACGGCACCCAAGCTGATATAACTATGCGTGGTGGCACATACAACCAAACGCTAATCTTACTCGATGGTATCCGCATAGGCGACCCAATGACTGGTCATTTCAACAGCAATATACCCGTTTCACTATCCGCTATCCGCCGAATAGAAATAATCAAGGGAGCAAGCTCAGTGATCTATGGTGCTGATGCAGTCGGTGGCGTGATTAATATAGTGACAATTAATGTTGGAGGTTATGTCGACAGAGAATATAGAGGTGGTAGGTGTGCAACTGGTGCAACTGGCGAACTTCCTAAGTATATAGATAATGATCTAAGAGAAAGAATAGATAACGGTAATATTGGTTTAGCAGTTGGTCAGTATTCTACTTTTGCAGGTAAAATATATGGTCTTGCCACATTTGGTGGTGGAGGTTTTAATATTGAGTTTTCGTATGACCATTCTGAGTCTTATGGCTACCCTGCATTTAACAATACACATAACTATGGTTTTGATATCCGTAACTTTGGTACATCGTTAAACTTTGAATTGAACGATAAAGACTACTTAGCTTTTCGTTTTTCGAAAGATTCTAGAGATTTCGATGCTCGATATTTCTATACCGCTTCTTCCTTCGATAAATCTAAGGAAGAAGTAGATAGGTATTTTGGTCAAACAAAATTGAGTATTGGTAGCTATAAAGGGCATGATATAACAGCAAACCTGGGTCTAATATATACTACAGATGCTTTTGTTTTTAACCCAGAATTTACATCAAATAATCACAAGACAATAAGCGGGGATTTGAATATACACGACAAGATAAAGTTGGGTAAAAGCACCGCAATGACTTTTGGTACAGAGCTCCAGTTCAATAATATGCGAAGCACAGATAGAGGTGATAGAAGCCAACAACAGTTAGGATTATATGCAGTTGGAGTTCACGATTTTAGTTCTGATTTCAATATAAATTCGGGGCTTAGAGGAGAGTACTTACCAACTAATAATTGGGAAGTAGTACCGACTATTGGTGCGAACTATTACCTAACCGACAAGATAAAATTAAGAGCTAATGCAGGTCGTTCAATTCGTACACCAGACTATACGGAGCGATATGTTTCAACTGGATTAGAAGGGATACTTTCTGCTGGAAGAAACTTAGGAAACCCAGATTTATTACCTGAAATATCATGGAACTACGAAGCAGGAACTGATATACAACTAGCACAGAAAATATCGCTGAACGTAACGGGATATATGCGCGATTCAAAAAACATAATAGATTATGGTTTCAAGAAAGGTAGCGATATTACTAATAATCAGAATCTAGATCCAACTTTTGATTATCTCTACGCTCAGAACTTAGCTGAACTGCAAGTTAAAGGGGTAGAATTTAAGTTAAGTGGATTTGAAACTACTGATAAACTTAAAACATTCAATTGGTATCTAGGTGGTAATATACTTGATATCTCAGTTGCTGATGATGTGAGTTCTAAGTATATAACCAACGCTGCAGGATTGAATTTTTCAGCGGGGTTGTTCTACATCATAACTGATTATCTAAAAATTGGTACAGATGCTATCTACCGCAAACGTGATGTAACCGAAGACCAATCTATTGAATTTGGTTTAACTCCTGAATATTTTGTTATGGATGCGAAGTTGACATACAGACTTAGTTATTTTGACTTCGATTTGACCGTCAAGAATTTGTTTGATAGAGAATACTCAGACATTCTAGGTGTTCAACTCCCAGGAAGATGGATTATGTTGGGTGTCAACATTTCAGAGAATATGTTTATAAAGGATTAGGGTTCCATTCTTTATACCATTTAGTATAAAATATTTTACACCATTTGGCTTTATACCTTTTGGTATAAAGTGAATTACTATACAAATTCCCGTCTGAACCACATCCCAAATGCAGGGTCTAAGAATATATAATCGTTTTCAATTTGATGAATCAGATCCTTTTCCATTAGAACATTTCTGTTTTTTGTGACATTGTTGGGGCTACCAAGATCATACTTATCCATAGTTGACTTACTAGTTAGTTGCTCCTCATTATTAGCAATTGCTTTTAGTAGATTCAGCTGAGTTCTACTGATACTACTAGTTTCAAGAAGATAATATGGTGAGTTAGTAGTCAATAATTCATCTATAGCTTCTTCGAGGTTTCGGTTCGTCGCTTTTCTACTTGTATTCAACCAGGTATAATGTGATAATTGTTGCACGTACCAAGGATGATTATCCATTGCCTCAGCTATAGATTTTGCTAACTCTGGCGTAATTTCTTTTTTCGTATTAGTGAATCCTTTAACTATAAAATCAATCCATTTTTTTGTGCTGATTTTGGGTAATAGAATAATATCCCCAAACCGATAAAAAGGTCGTGATGAATTATCAAATATATCAAGCATCATGTGTCTCATACTACCGTATAGACAATAAGTGACATTAGATTGCCTTTGCCAAGCTGAGCGCATCTTCTTCTCAAATTGTTGGAAGTTATCGAACGAAGCTAAGTTTTGAAATTCATCGATACAGATAACGAATTGTATATTCCTTTCCTGAGCAAGTTTCTGGGGTAAATCTAGGATTTCTTTTATGTTTTTTGCTGGTTGATTCCAATTGAACTGTAAACTAAAATCTGTCATTGGCTCTACTCCTAGTGAGATAGAAGGAGTAATAGATTTCAATAGGTTCTTAGCGGAATCAATCCAATCGTCTAGCTTATTAGATGAAGCTTTGACTATCTCGCTAGCGAATACTTCTAGGAATTCTCTTTGAGAAGATGTGGCAAATAAGTCGAGATTCACTACTTTTATTCTAGAGTTTTTATTAGCTATTTGTTTAGATACTTTTTCAACTAAAGAAGTCTTGCCCCATCGGCGAGGAGAAATAATCATAGTATTGATATTATTCAATAGATTACTTTTGAGCCGCTTTATTTCATTCTCGCGGTTAGTGAAGGCAGCGTCACTAACTGTCACGCCATATACGAAGGGAGACTTTTTCATATTTTATACCATTTACTATAAAAATTGTTTTACCAAAAGGTATTATACCATTTGGTATAAAACTAATTATAATATTTGTTATATGCAAAATTTCTTAGATTGGAGTGGTTATTTCTTCTTATCTTATTACTTCTATGAATTCCGTCTTAGTTATAGTTGGTGTAGTTAACTGCAAGTAATATCGACCGCTTTGGTAATCTCTTATATCGATTTTTAAATCCCTAGTCCCTATTTCTTGATTCCCAGTGAGAAGGGTTTGCATTTTTCGACCGATATTATCATAAATTACTAATTCTGTTTCTCCTGCATCTACTATATTCAAAATAACTGTAATATCTGATGATGATACGTTTGGAAACACATTAAACCTAAATGTCTCTGGTATCACTGCCACTCCATTTCCTATTATTACCAGAGTATCGGTGAATTGTCCAACTGATGTACTTATTGTTACTAAGGCAGTTCTTGCACCACTATCAGTTGGTGTGAAGACAAATGTATAATCGGCACATTCATTTTGAAATAGTGTTCTTTCATTGGAACCATCTATTATAGAAAAGTCATTTAAATCACCGCTACTTAAATCTATTCCGAATACTGTCAGAGGAGCTAAACTACTATTGCAAATTAATTGAGCTACAATCGAATCTCTGTCAGCGCCGATAAATAGTGAGCCCATATCAATAGTATCTCTATATATTTGTGGTTTTGCCTTAATTATTGAGAACATTCTATCGGAAGTATCAATTTGCAAAGGCTGTTTTCCGCTAGTCAATTTTAAAATCCAATAATCAGAATCACCATTATTCTTTTTTAGGTCACCATCATTTGAATTTGTTCTTCCTACCGCTAAAAAGTCTGTCTCATTCAGTGCTCTAATTACATATAAATTTTCAGTAGATGATCCACCAAAGTTTTTTGTCCAAATAGTCTCACCTACTTTATCTATCTTCAAAACTACTCCTTCGTCGAACCATGAAGTACCTCCCGCCCCTGTATAACCAGAAACAATGTATCCCCCATCAGGTGTGGCAGATATAGAACTACATATATCAGTTGAAGTAGTTCCATATTTCTTATTCCAATCCATTGTACCATCTTCAAATAATTTAACAACCCAAAAGTCATTATTATCGATAGCATTTGTTATATCGCCATCTTTTGAATCCGAATACCCAGCTATTATATATCCACCATCTGTAGCAAGAATACAATTGATACCAACATCGTACTTACTACCACCAAAAGTCTTTATCCATTCCAGCTCACCAGTGCTGTTCGTCTTCAATGCAACTAAATCTAAATATCCATGATTACCAGGTATATTATAATCTTTTGAATATGTTTGACCTGTGAGAACTAAACCACCATCTTTATTTTCAATTATCGAGAAAGCAAACTCGCCAGAAGAACCTCCATAAGTCTTCGTCCAAATAATTTCACCTTGGGGAGTTATCTTGGTTATCCAAATATCGTCATAGCCTCTAGTTTGAGCGTACTCCAAATCAAAATCAAATGACGCTGAACCACCGGCAAATACATAACTTCCATCATTACTTTCGATTACAGAATATATTGTTTCTGATCCACTTCCCCCATAATTTTTCTTCCAGATTATTTCACCATTCTTATCTAGTTTTATTATCCATCCATCAGTACTCCCATATTCAGGGTTTCCATAGTTCGAATCCATAATTTTATTTCTAGAGCTAGAATAACCAGCTATCAAATAGCCACCATCTTTAGTTATAAGTACATCTCGTGCATAATCTCCACCACTACCGCCCAGTACCTTCTCCCACTCTATCAACCCTTCCTTATCTAGCTTCAAAATCCAATAATCAATTCTGTCATAATTGTAGCTGACATCAAAATCAATAGATTCGGAAATACCTACAACGATACAACCACCATCATCTGTTGGCTCTACAGAAAAAGCTAAGTCAGCTTTACTCCCTCCGTAAGATTTAGACCATACGACTTTTGGTTCTACTTTATTATTGACCAATTGATTTATTTTTATAAGGCAACTATCACTTTCTATGTTCGGAATTTGCCAATTATATTTATTACCAACAGCACTGCTGACCAACTTATCCCAGCTATTACCACCGTTGCTTGTAAAATCAATTGAGACACTATCATCGATGGAAAACCCTTCCCAATTAATAGTAGTATCCGTATCAGCGAATACTTTCTCTCCGCCATTAGGAAAGCTTAAATTTAGGATCTCTTGCTGTGAAATAAGTGAGATGTATTGGAGTAAAAGTAAAGATGTAATTAGTAATAAATTTTTCATATTCTGTTAAATTAAGTGAGATTTAAGGCAAAAGTTTAAACCTGAAATCACAATATAGTTTATTTGAATATTTATTAAAAATTAATATTATCGAACTTTAAGACTAAAGTATAAAAAAGCAAACCCTACTTCTTCTTATTCATCTCGTATTCGCGGCGAGTAACTTCGTCCATTAGCTTTTTGGACTTGCTGAGTAGTAGGTTATAGTTTAGACGTTTGTCTAGGTCACCCAGTACTTCGTAGGCCTCCTTTATCTCGCCGAATACACGTTGTACTTTCTTATCATCGGGATGCAAATCGGGGTGGTATTTGCGAACCAAACGCTTGTATGCCATCCGAATTTCATTGGAGGTGGCAGAGCTTTCTAGCCCAAGTATTCTATAATAATTTTTGATTTTCATTTTTTAGGATTATGAAAATAATGAAAATATTTGGATTATTGTGCAGGTTCAAGAATATTTACGCTACTTAGTATTTCTATATCTGTATCAGAAGGTAATTCTGAATAGCTGATAACGCTAACAACAGGGAATGTAGTCTGTATCATTTTCTTGAAATATGGTCGCACTTGAGCTGAGCAGATAACTACTGGCAGATGCCCTGCTATAGTAGTATCGTCAATAGCTTTCGATACCCCCTCTTTGATACGAGTTATATACTCGGGCGATAGTCCCATAGATGGACTTATCTGGTTACCACCACTCTTTTGCAGAGATTGAGTAATGCTATCTTCAATTTCGGGGTCTAGTGATATTGCGTGTACTATACCGTCTTGGTCTTCGTAGAGTGTTTTGATTGTCTCTGATAGATTGTGACGAACGTATTCCGTAAGTACATCTATATTCTGCGTTACTCTATAGTATTCAAGTAATGATTCTAATATAAGAGGTAAATCACGAATCGGAATACCCTCTTCCAATAGATTTTGCAGCACTTTTTGTATAGTCGAAAGTGGCAGATTATCAGGGGAAATCTCATCTGTCAATGCAGGATAATCTTCTTTCAGATTGTCAACTAACTGCTTAGTATCTTGTCTAGTTAGTAATTTGTCTGAGTTACGTTTAAGTATTTCGGTTAAGTGAGTAGTTAACACAGTTGCTGATTCTACCACTGTGTAGCCCATTATTTCGGCATTCTCACGCTCATTTTGGTCTATCCACTTAGCTGGCAAACCGAAAACTGGCTCTGTTACTTGCTTACCACGCAGCTCACCCTCGGCTGTGCCGGGGTTCATAGCCAATAGCATATTCGGGAATAGGAAATTGGAAGCAACTTCATTCCCACGAATTTTGATAATATAATTTTCTGGGTCTAATTGCAGATTATCACGCACACGAACAGGAGGGAGAATAATCCCTAGTTCCGTAGCTAATTGCTTACGTACGTTTGTTATTCGTTTGAATACATCACCACCTTGTGCCTCATCTACTAGGGCTATTAGCGAGTAGCCCAGCTCTATTTCTACTGGATCAACTTTTAGTAAATCTTCAACAGGTGATTCGCTTGGTTTTTCGACCTCTTCTGCCGCTTGTAATCCCTCGCGCATTTCATCATCAGCTTTGTTTTTAATCGCATTAGTTCTATTGTAAGCGATAGCCGCAATTACCACTGCAATTAACGTAAACGGAATCATTGGGAAACCAGGTAGAAGTCCAATTAGGAACAAAGCCACAGCCGATACATACATCGCCCTTGGCTTAGCACCGAATTGCTGACCGAATTCCGTTTCCAATTGATCACGAGCACCCGAACGAGTAACAACCAAACCACCCGCAACTGATATCAATAGTGCTGGGATTTGAGAAACAAGACCATCACCAATAGTAAGCGTAGAGTAAGTAGATATCGCTTCGGAAAACGACATATCACGTTGGAGCATACCAATAGCGAACCCACCAACCAAGTTGACAATTGTGATTATAATACCAGCAATTGCATCACCTTTTATAAACTTAGCTGCACCATCCATTGACCCGAAAAAGTCCGCTTCGTGTGCTAATTCATCACGCCTTGTTTTAGCCGTTTGCTCATCTATATATCCAGCATTCAAATCGGCATCAATACTCATCTGCTTACCCGGCATAGCATCCAAGGTGAACCTTGCAGAAACCTCTGCTATACGAGTAGAACCCTTGATAACAACGATGAAGTTAATGACTAAGAGGATTAGGAATATGATAATCCCTACGACTATATTACCACCAACTACGAAATCACCGAAAGCATGTATTATCTTACCTGCTTCCCCCTCTCCTAATATAAGCCGAGTAGAGGCGACATTAAGCCCCAATCGGAGCATAGTAGTGATAAGAAGAATAGCTGGGAATGCCGAGAATTCAAGTGGCTTTATAAGATAAACTGCCACCATCAGTATCATAACCGATAGTGCTATATTCAGAGTTAGAAATAAATCTAGCGCAAAAGGAGGCAGCGGCAATAATAGAAGTGCAAGAATAAGTAATATACCACTAGCTAAAACAATATCGGGATTGTTAAAGATTGGTGAAAGAACAGTATTCTTCAATCTGTTTAAAGTTGGGTTATCTAGTAGAGCCAATTGTCTATTTATAGCCAATAATTCATAAAAATGATGTCACAAAAGTAGTATTGCAAGTTGCTTGCCAAATAATTATTGACGGTCATTTATTATTATTTTTGGGGGTGGTCAATACCACAGAGAGTGTGTCACTCTGAACGGAACAAGGTGGAGTGCTTGTGCTGAGCATTCTAAGATAAAACCAAATATTTAATTAAATAATTTCACATATTGTCCCTCTCTTTTAGCAACAGCAAATATACGAAGTACTAATTTATTAGCTACAGCATTTAGAACAG
>Ga0172380_10002386_pt1 | contig 29061 bp, 26 predicted proteins | sample Leawe162metaG_FD_119747 | JGI IMG/M metagenome (GOLD analysis project Ga0172380, IMG submission 119747) | Leachate microbial communities from a municipal landfill in Southern Ontario, Canada - Leachate well 162 metaG | ecosystem: Engineered > Solid waste > Landfill > Unclassified | place... | reverse complement strand
CGAAGCGCGACTCGACGCCGAGCGGCGGCTGGAACAGGCTGCGCTGGATCGGCAAGCCAGCGAAGCCGGTGCCGCTGAGCAAGCCGAGGCACGTGAACAAGCGGAAACCGAGTCTGTCAGAAGCGCACAGCGGCGTGCCAAGGCAGATGCCGAAGCCATCGAAGCAGCGAAGCGACGGCGTGAGGCGGATGAACGCAGACAACAACAGGCTGCAGCAAGAGTAATCGCCGAGGCTGAAGCCGAGCGCCTGGCGCGTGAACGCATCGAAACCGACGCCCGGGCACTGGAAGCTTTCCGCTTGCGCGAACAAACAGAAAGCGAGGCCAAAGCCCTGGCGGATATCCGCACGCGTGCCGACCAAATTCTGGAAACTCAGGCGCATACGCTGATCGCCACGGAACGGGCGGCCACTGCAGCGGCTGCGGCCCGCATCGATGCCGAAAATCAAGCCGCCAGAAAAGCACGCGACAAGTTGGTGGCGGAAACAGAAGCACGCGAATGCAGCGAAGCGCGTCTTGAAGCGGAACGTCTTGCCGAAACCGCAGCCCTGGCAAGGCAAACCGCGGTAGCTCAATTGCAAGAGGAAACTACAGCAGGCCGTGCCGCCGCGGAACAAGCCGGCACAGCACGAAAAGAGCGGATCAAGCTGGAACTGTCAGTTCTTCAAAGCAGTTTGCGTGTCATGGGCGGGCGCATGGTGGGCATGCTGAGCCTGCCTTTATTGCTGCTGGGCATTGGGCTGGGTATCTGGCTGGGCATCACTCTGGACAGACTGGGACACACCTCAAGTGTCGGTAATGTGCCAATCACCCTGAATGCCTTGGGTAAAGTGATCGGCTTCTCTCCGGAACCGGTCGAAAGCCCGCGCCTGGCAAAACTACCTCTGGTGCTTCGCCTGGACAAAGACCTGGATGCATTCACCCGCAGAGTGCAACGCCTGCCGGGCAAGCGCAACTGAAGAATACGTTATGATCCGTCCAGCAGAGCCTCTATGTAAAAGGCGACGCAGACGGACTGGACGAGGCACATCGACAATTTCTCTATAAGGCTTTCGGGCTTATCTCTGGACGTGGCGAGATGATCGGCCAAGGCACACGCACCGAACTGCTTTGGATTGTGGCCGGGCAAAGCCTGGTTCTGCTCCTGGGCATGCTCACCCTGAAGCTGCTGACCTATCTGCTGGGGCCGGAGGAATATGGGCGCTTCGCGTTGGGACTGACCATCGCCGGAACGCTCAATCTTTTCGTGTATGGCCCTCTCGGCCATGCTGTCGCCCGCTATTTTCATATCTGCAGCAACCGTGGCAATCTTGACGAACTGGAACAGTTATCGAGACGTTTGCTGCAGGGCATCGCGCTCGGTGTTCTGATCATCGGTGTTGCAGTGGCATTCTGGAGCGGCTCGGATCATGTCTGGGACATTTTGATTCTCGCTGCTTTAGGCTATGGCGTGGCAAGCGGAACCCTGTCGGTCTGGCTGGCTGAACTCAACACGCGACGTGAGCGGCGCAGCTACAGCATCTTGCAGTCCGCCGATGCGCTGCTGCGCCTGACCGGATCCATGGTTCTGGTAATGCTTATAGGCATTCTTGGCAGTGCCGCCATGTCGGGTTTCCTGCTTGGCGCTGTCGCATCCTTGCTGCTGACCTGGTGGATCGCGAGGAGAAACACGACGAGAAATACAACGGCCCTCACCGATTTGCGCAAACTGTTCGGCAAGGGCACTCTCAGTCGGGACTTCGGTGCTTACGCCGGCTCCATCAGTTTGTTCGCAATCCCGGCCATCTTTTCGAATTATGGCGATCGGTGGATCATCCAGCAGATGTTGAGTGACGCTCATGTGGGAATTTATGTGGCGCTGGCACAAATCGCCAATGCACCCGCCAACCTGATCCTGGCGATCTTTTCGCAAACCATCAACCCGATACTGTTTCAGCTTGCCGGAGATGCCACTGACAGCGAGTCGATACGCACCAGTCGCCAGATGCTCTACCGCGCATTGCTGCAGTTGATCGGCCTGCTGACGCTGATGACCATCGGCAGCTATGCCCTCGGCGAGTGGATCGTGATTACGCTGACCAGTTCGGAATTTGTGCCTTACGCCCGATTGTTGTGGGTACTGGTCCTGTCAGCGGCCCTATTCCAGATTGGCCAAGCCTTGGCCGCCGAGGCCTTTTTGTACAACCGACCCTTCCAGTTATTCTTCCCGAAAATGCTGCATGCCCTGGTTTTTCTGGGAATGTCGTTGTGGCTGGTGCAAAGCAGGCAGCTTGAAGGCGTGGCCATTGCGGCCGTGATTGCCTCGGCAATTTATCTTCCCTTGGTATTGCTAGCCAATACTCGTGCCGCCAAAGCGCGAGTCCTTGTCGGTGTCGATGGCTCCCCGGAAATCATCCGATGATCGCATTCTTGCGCAACTGGCTGCGATCCTCGCCGATCTACGCTTTCAATCAGGTATTGCGTGATCGCTGGATCAGAATGCAAGCGGCATCGGTTCCTGCAGGCGCCAGGGTTCTCGATGTGGGCGCAGGTTCATGCCCCTATCGTGCTGATTTTGCTCATTGCGACTATCGTAGCCAGGATTTCAGCGGGCTGCGCGGTGACCAGTTGCGTCATGGCGATTATGGCCAGATCGACTATATCTGCGATGCCACCGACATTCCCGTGGCGGACGCCAGCATCGATGTCGTCCTGTGCACCGAAATGCTCGAACATGTCGCCTACCCCGAGCGTGTCATCAAGGAATTCGCGCGCATCCTGAAACCGGGCGGCAAGCTGATACTCACAGCGCCACTCGGTTCCGGCCTGCATCAGGAGCCCTATCATTATTACGGTGGCTTCACACCATTCTGGTACCGGAAATTTCTCGGCGAGGCGGGTTTCACCGATATCCTTGCGGAACCCAATGGCAACTTTTTTGCCTTTTTTTCCCAGGAAGTGATCCGTTTCATGCGGCTTTCCTCGCCTCTGCGCTTGCCTTTGCTTATCGGTCTGCTGTGGCTGCCGTTCTGGTTGCTGCTGTTGCCGATCCTGGGCATGCTGATGCCCCCCATCGCCATAGTGCTGGATCGTCACGACAAAGAACAACGTTTCACTGTCGGCTATCATGTCACCGCCAGGCGCACGACAACGCAACATGCTTGAGCAATATATCCGCCAACATCCCCGCCTGTTGCGTTGGGCTTATGCCGTACAGCGCTGGTTACGGCCGGTGCGCGAGCATCCGCTCGCCGCCATTCCGGCTTATATCAGACTGCTGGCCGATTGGCGGCGCTATCTGGCTGCCGGAGGCCAGGCCAGGCTGATGGACTTCTATCCCTGTTTGAGCGACCGTACTGCGGCAACCAAGATCGATCCCCATTACTTCCATCAGGCGGTCTGGGCGTTGCGGCAGTTGTACCCAAAGCCTCCCGTCGAGCACGTGGATATCGGCTCCGACAGCAAGTTGGTCGGCATGCTCAGCGTCGTCACGCGGGTGGTCTTCGTCGATATCCGACCGCTCGCGGTACAACTGGAACATCTCGAATGCCGCGCCGGCACAATCCTGGACCTGCCTTTCGCGGATGCCTCGGTAATGTCTCTGTCCTGCTTGCACGTACTTGAACATATTGGTCTTGGACGTTACGGCGATCCGCTCGATCCGCAAGGCAGCGTCAAGGCTTGCCGGGAGCTGGTACGGGTCCTGGCACCCGGCGGCCGTCTTTATCTGTCCACGCCAGTCGGCCGCTCGCGCGTGCAATTCAACGGGCAACGCGTGTTTTCGGTAGAGCAGGTGCTGGAACATCTTCAGCCGCTGGATTTGGTCGAGCTGGCGCTGGTCGATCCCGACGGACGCTTTTTGTCCGGCTTGAATCCGCGACAGGCCACAGACCTGGCATGTCGCGAAGGTCACCTCGATTTTTCCCTGGGTTGTTTCGTGTTTTCACAGCCACTAGGATAAGGAAATAGCATGGCGGGCTTCAGCTGGATTCTGCATCGCCTGACGGACAAACTGTCACGTCGAACTGTTGCAGAAGGCAAACAATCCTATTCGCAATGCGGTGAAGATCTAATCGTCAGATACATTTTCGATTCGCTGCGCATTGCAGCGCCGCGTTATCTCGATATCGGCGCCCATCACCCGCATTACCTGAACAATACCTATCTCTTTTATGCTGCAGGCGGACGCGGCGTCAATATCGAACCCGACCCGGAATTGTTTGCCGACTTCACCACCCGACGACCGCGCGACTTCAACCTGAACATCGGCATTGGCACTGCGGAGGAAAGGCTGCAGTTTTTCGTTATGAGCGTCAGGACGCTCAATACTTTTTCCTCAGCGGAAGCGTACCAGTTGGAACAGGAGGGCAAGGTCAGGATAGAGCGGGTACTGGAAATTCCGGTACGTCCGGTGAATGCTATCTTGCAGGAGTATTTTGCGGACGCTGATCCGGACTTTGTCTCCCTCGATGTCGAGGGACTGGATCTCGATATATTGCGCAGCCTTGACTTTTCGCGCTGGCGGCCCAAGGTCCTGTGCGTCGAAACCATCACCTATTCGGATCAACGCAGTGGCATCAAGATTCCGGAAATTGCCGAGCTGCTGCATGGCCAAGGATATTTTTCCTTCGCCGACACCCATGTCAATACCATTTTCGTCGACCGCCAGGTTTGGCAAGCCGCTTAAGCAAGTTGGCCATGAAGATTCTGTGTGTCTTTGGACGTCATGCCTACGGCAACCCGGCCCGAGGGGAAAGCTATGAATTCGTCAACTTCATTCCGGCTTTGCATAAGCTGGGCCACGAGGTGGCGCTGTTCGATTGTTTCGATCGTACGACCTACCAGGATTTTGCCGAACTGAATCGGGCTTTCCTAAAAGCGGTAGAGCGCGAGCAGCCACAGCTCATATTCTGTGTCCTGATGGGGTACGAGTTGTGGAGCGAAACCCTGCACCTGGCCAAGCAGGCCAGTGGCGCCTGTCTGCTCAACTGGGCTGCCGATGACTCCTGGAAGTACGAGGAATTTTCACGCTATCGCGCGCCTTCTTTCGATATCTATGCCACCACCTATCGTTCCGCACTGCAGAAGGCAAGCCGGGATGGATTTGAAAATTTCACACTGACACAGTGGGCGGCCCCCACCAGCCTGATACGGGATCCCAAGCCGGCCAGTGCCTGTCGCTATACAGTCAGCTTCGTTGGTTCAGCCTATGGCAATCGCCGCGAGTGGATCACCGATTTGCGCCAGCGCGGCATCGAAGTCTGCTGCTTCGGCCATGGCTGGGAGAGCGGAGCCGTTTCGGCTGATCAAGTCGGCGCAATCATCAACGATTCGACGATCAGCCTGAATTTCGGCGATTCGGGTTTGGTCCTGCAGGGAGGGCGCATGCACCATAGCCGCCAGATCAAGGCGCGCATTTTCGAGGTACCGGCCGCCGGAGGCTGTCTCCTGACAGAAACAGCCGAGGGTTTGGAAGAGTATTTCATTCCAGGCGAAGAAATCGAAACCTTCTCCGACATCAATGCGCTCGCCGACAAAATCAAACAACTGCTCGCCAATCCTGACCGACGCAATCGCATCGCCCAAGCCGGAAATCAACGCGTACGCCGTGGCCATACCTACGAAATCCGCTTGCAGCCGCTCCTCGAGAAAGTTCCTCCCGGGCAAAGTCAAACACAGTCGACTGACTGGCCGGCCTTTGAAAGGCTGATTGAACGGCATCGTCCGGGGTGGTGGTTGCGGTTGTTGAAGATATTGCTGACCGGACCGTGCATGCTGATCTGGGGCCGGCAGCGCGGCCCGCGCGCCGCGCGCCGCCTGCTGTTTGAACTCAACTGGCGTATTGCCGGTTCTCATACCTACAGCGCCGGCGGCTGGCCCGGTCGCCTGTTCTTTCGGGAAAGTTGAGCCGAATGCCTCCGCCCGTCGTCAGCATCGCCCTGTCCATGCGCAATGCCGCAGCCAGCATCGCCTTGACTCTGCAGTCGCTGATCGACCAGAGCTTTACCGATTGGGAATTGCTGTTGATCGATGACGGTTCCAGCGACGATAGCCTTGCCGTGGCAAAACGATTCCATGATAACCGCATCAAGCTGCTCTGCGACGGACGCCATCTGGGCTTGGCAACCCGCATGAACGAGGCCGTGGCTGCGTCGCGCGGACGCTATATTGCCCGCATGGATGCCGACGACATTGCCTACCCGGAACGTATTGCCAGACAGGTCGCCTATCTTGAAGAGCATCCCGAAATCGATCTGCTCGGAACACGCGCGATCATCTTTGACAATGCCGGCCAGGTTGTCGGTCAACTGCCGTCCGAGACCAGCCATCAGGAAATTGCGGCCCGCCCCTGGCGGGGCTTCTACCTGGCGCATCCAACCTGGATGGGACACAGCGCATGGTTCAGGAAGCACCCTTACGATGCCCGCTTGCCGAAAGCCCAGGACTACGATCTGCTGTTGCGCAGTCACGCCACCAGCCGCTTCGCCTGCCTGCCGGAGATCTTGCTCGGCTATCGGCAGGAGCATCTGTCGCTTGCAAAAACCCTGACCACCCGGATGCAGGTCGCGCAGGCAGCCATGAATTTCGGCAAGGCCCATGGAGAATACATTCGCCCGCTATTCACGATGGTTCAGCAGCTTGCCAAGTCCGGGGTGGATGCACTGGCGATACTGACCGGCCTGCATTACCGCATGCTGCAGCATCGCGCCTTGCCGGTTGCCCTCGAGGAACGAGAGCAATGGCGACAGCTCTGGCAACGGCTCAATTCGGCGAACAACGCAAGATGTGTGGAATAACGGGACTTTGGGCCACATCAGACAGCGCCGATGCGGCTGAAGTTGCTGCACGCATGGGCACTCAATTGATCCACCGCGGTCCCGATGACGAAGGCGTATGGTCCGATTCCACTGCGGGCATCGCCCTGGCTCAGCGGCGTCTCTCTGTTCTCGATCTTTCACCGGAAGGCCACCAGCCGATGCATTCGCACGACGGGCGCCATGTCATCGTCTTCAACGGCGAAATCTACAACCATCTCGAGCTGCGCACAGCACTGGACAATACGCCGTGGCGCGGCCATTCCGACACCGAGGTATTGCTGGCTGCCATCACCCGCTGGGGTCTCGAATCTGCACTGAAGCGTTGCGTCGGCATGTTCGCGCTGGCGCTTTGGGACAAGCAGGATCACAGCCTGTCTCTGGCACGCGACCGGCTGGGAGAGAAGCCCCTGTATTACGGCTGGGTGGATAAGACGCTGGTGTTCGCTTCCGAACTTAAGGCGCTGCGAGTTCATCCGGCCTGGCGCGGAGAAATTGACCGCAACGCGCTGACGCTTTATCTGCGCTACGGCAACGTCCCCGCACCGCACTGCATTTATCGCGACATCCACAAGCTCGCACCGGCAACGATCGCCATATTTCACACGGCTGACTCCAAGCCAGCACCTTACCCCTACTGGAGCGCATCGGAAACAGCGCAACAAGGGCAATCGAAACCATTGCAATTGACCGATGACGAAGCAGTTGCCGAACTTGAAAGGGTATTGCATCAATCAATTACCGGCCAATCCCTTGCCGACGTGCCGTTGGGCGCTTTTCTTTCGGGGGGTATCGATTCTTCCCTGATCGTCGCGTTGATGCAGAAGAACAGCAGTCGCCCGGTAAGCACTTTCACGATCGGCTTCCATGCCGAAGGTTATGACGAGGCACCCCACGCTGCGGCTGTCGCCCGCCATCTCGGGACTGAGCATACCCAACTGTATGTGACACCGGAAGAAGCCAGGGCAGTCATCCAGCGCCTGCCCACCGTGTATGACGAGCCATTCGCCGACTCCTCGCAGATCCCTACCTTGTTGGTGGCTGCACTGGCGCGCCGGGAAGTAACGGTGGCCTTGTCGGGCGATGGCGGTGATGAACTTTTCGGGGGCTATACGCGCTATCGCTGGGGTCCGCGCATCCTGCAGCATGGCCTCCTGCTCAGGCAATCGCTGGCAGCATTGCTGGGTGCATTCTCTCCGGGCACTTGGGACAAGTTGTTTCATTGCCTGCCTGGAGCCGGCATGCCCTCGGCGCCAGGCGACAAGCTGCAAAAACTGGCCGCATTGCTGCGTTGCAATTCGCGGCGGGATCTGTATCAGCAGCTTGTATCCTTTTGGCCGAATCCATCAAGTATCGTGATCGGCGGCGAGGAAACGATTCCCGGGCAGGACTGGCCGGACGAGGGAGATTTCGCCGAGCAAATGATGCTGCGTGATGCGCTGGGATATCTGCCGGACGATATACTTGCCAAAGTTGATCGGGCGAGCATGAGCGTCAGTCTGGAAACCAGGGCTCCCTTCCTTGATCATCGGGTATTCGAGTTCGCCTGGCAGTTGCCCATGCCGCTGAAGATTCGCGGCCAGGAAAGCAAATGGCTGTTGCGGCAGTTGTTATACCGATACGTGCCGCGTGATTTGATCGAACGGCCCAAGGCAGGTTTCAGCGTGCCTATCGGTGAATGGCTGCGAGGTCCCTTGCGGGAATGGGCGGAGGCGCTGCTTGACGAAACCCGCTTGCGGCGGGATGCTTATTTCGATCCCCTGCCGGTTCGCCAGACCTGGCTGGAACACCAGCGGGGAATTCGCAACTGGCAACACCGCTTGTGGGCGATTTTGATGTTTCAGACTTGGCTAGACAATAATTCGAGTTGATGGAAAAGCGCAAAATCTGCTTTGTCGTCACCAGCCCCTTTACGCTCAAGGTGTTTATGCTCAAGCATCTTGAGGCATTGGCTGATGATTACGCCGTCACCATGATCTGTAACGTATCAGGTGCCACCGAAGTCGCGCTCAAGCTCAATCCGCAAATTCGTTTGATCGACTTGCGCATCGAAAGAGAAATATCTCCCTGGCGCGACATCCTGGCCCTCATGGCACTGCTGCGCGTTTTCCGGCGCGAGGGCTTTCTCGTGGTCCATACCATCACGCCCAAGGCCGGTTTGCTGGCCCAGGTCGCGGCATACCTGGCTGGCGTTCCGCATCGCATCCACACCTTCACCGGCCAGGTTTGGGTGACTCAACACGGTCTGGCAAAAATTCTGTTGAAGAATATCGACCGGTTTTACGCCGCCTGCGCGACACACATTCTCGTTGACAGTCCCTCCCAACACGATTTTCTGATCAAACAAGGTGTGCTGCCCAAGGGACGGGGAACAGTGCTGGGACAGGGCTCCATATCCGGGGTGGACATTCAGCGTTTTGCGCCCAATCATCAGATGCGGCAGGAAATCAGAACCCGGGTGGGCATGCCGGAGGACGCGGTAATGTTCCTTTATCTGGGGAGACTCAAGCGCGACAAGGGCGTGCTCGATCTCGCCCGTAGTTTTGCGACGCACGCCCGGAACCATCCAAGTTCCTGGCTGGTCGTCGTCGGACCGGATGAGGAGCGACTCTCTGCTGCCTTGCTTGAATGCTGTGCCGCTGTCTCGGACAGGGTGTTCCTGTTTGGCTACACGGCGACTCCCGAACATTACATGGCGGCGGCAGATGTCCTGTGCCTGCCGAGTTACCGGGAAGGGTTCGGAAGTGTCATCCTCGAGGCGGCTGCCTGCAATTTGCCATCCATCGCTTCGAGAATTTTCGGAATTACCGATGCTGTTGTCGACGGTCAGACCGGCTACCTGCATGAGGCGGGGGACATCGGGGCAATCGTCCAACTGCTGGACAAATTTGCCGAAAGCAAATCCCTCCGGGAAGGCATGGGCGCATGCGCGAGACAACGCACGTTGCGGGAATTTTCTGGCGAACGGCTGACCGGCGAACTGGTTGCCTATTATCGTGCCCTGCTCGCAGTGGAATGATATTCCCGTCGAATTGATGATGACCTGCGCCACCCTGCTTCTGCCACCTGCGACAGCCTTCATCTTGTCTTTTGGCATCCTGATGCTCCTGCTCAGATCCGGGACAGCCAGATACCTGGCCATGGATCACCCCAACCAGCGTTCGCTGCATCGTCAACCCGTGCCACGCGGCGGCGGTGTCGCAATCATTCTCGCGCTGTTCGGGGCGTGGGGTTTATTGCTCCAGCCAGCCACGCTCATGATGCTGCTGGTGGGCGTACTGGCGGGAATCTCATACACCGATGACTGGAAGGGGCTGCCGGTCGCAGCCCGTCTGACCGTCCATACCCTGGCTGCCATGGTTCTGGTGCATTCTGGATTGCCTGAACAAAATCTCGATTTCTGGCTAAGCATCGGTTTGGCGGGGTACATCGTCTGGATGACAAACGCCTATAACTTCATGGATGGCGCCGACGGACTCGCCGGTGGCATGGCCGTGTTTGGTTTTTCTGCCTACGCTCTGGCCGCCTTGGCCCCGGCTGAATCTTTTGCGACCCTGTGTTTCACGGTCGCAGCGGCGACAGCCGGATTTCTGCCTTTCAATTTTCCCCCGGCGAAAATATTCATGGGCGATATCGGTTCCATTCCGCTGGGATTTCTCGCCGCAGCGTTGGGGCTCATCGGTTGGCAGCAACAGATATGGCCGTTCTGGTTTCCACTCCTGGTCTTTTCACCGTTCCTGGTGGATGCCAGCGTTACCCTGCTGCGCCGAATGATGCGTGGCGAGCGTTTCTGGCAAGCGCATCGGGAACATTATTACCAGCGATTGATCAGAATGGGATGGAGTCATCGGCGCACCACCCTGTCGGAATACCTGTTGATGGCAGCAGCTTCGGCCAGCAGCCTGGTCGCTTTGCATTGCTCGACAGAGGTTCAAATCTCGATTCTGGTCATCTGGATGGGCATATTTGCGGGTACGATGCTGGCCATCGATCATGCCTGGAAGCGTTTCATCCCGCCTGCTGTTGAACATCCATAATGCTGCGCAGACTACTTGCCATCCTGCATGACTTGGCGGCCAGTGCCCTGGCCTGGTTGCTGGCCTACTGGCTGCGCTTCAATTTCGATATCCCGCCGTTTTTCCAGCAAGGCCTGACAATCACCCTGATATACGTGGTAGCGCTGCAGTCGGCCATCGCCTGGGGTTTCGGTCTGTATCGCGGTATCTGGCGGTTTGCGAGCCTGCCGGATCTTAAACGCATCATCCTGGCAGTTGGCGGATGTGCACTGCTGCTGCCCATGTTTTTCTACATGCTGCAGCTGTTTTCCGTGGTGCCCCGTTCGGTGCTGGTGCTTTATCCCTTGCTGCTGATCCTGTTCATGGGCGGCAGCCGTTTTATCTACCGTTCCTGGAAGGACGGCCACCTGCTTGGGTTCCGGGCAGTCACGGGCGAACCCGTACTGGTTTTGGGAGCGGGTGAAGAGGCGATGAGTCTGTTGCGAGAACTTGAACGCAGCCAGCAATGGCATGTCGTGGGCTTGTTGGACGACGACCCCAACAAACAAAACAGCCTGCTCCACGGCATAGAGGTACTCGGCACACTGGAAGATATTGTTAAACATGCCAGCCATCTGCACGTACGCCAGGCCATCCTGGCGATGCCGGCTGCAACCCATACCGCAAGACATCGTGCGGCACACTTGGCAAGCCAGGCCGGGCTCAGCTTGCTCACAGTGCCCTCATTCGACGACCTGTTATCGGGACGGATCGCCATCTCGCAAATGCGCAGGGTGGAACTGGAGGACCTGCTCGGCCGCGATCCCGTCCAACTCGACGAGCGGGGGCTGCATGGCCTGCTCGAGGGGAAAGTGGTACTGGTCACCGGAGCAGGTGGCTCGATAGGATCCGAGCTGTGTCGCCAGATTGCGCATTACTCGCCGCGTCTGCTGATATTTCTGGATCTCTCCGAATACGCGGTCTACCGCATGGAGCAGGAGTTCACCAAGTCACTCCCTCAGGTTGCGATCAGCTGTCTGGTTGGAGACGTGCGCGATGAGGCGTTACTGACTTTCATTTTTACTGAATATCGTCCGCACGTTGTCTTCCATGCCGCCGCCTACAAGCATGTGCCCCTCATGGAAAACGAGAATGCGTGGCAGGCGCTGCGCAACAATGTGTTGGGCACCTGGCTTGTCGCAGAGGCCGCTCTGAAGCATGGCGCCGAGCGTTTTGTGCTGATTTCCACGGACAAGGCGGTGAATCCGACCAATGTCATGGGGGCCAGCAAACGGCTGGCCGAAATGGTTTGTCAGGTATTGAGCAGGAAGGAACAAGCCGGCTTGGTGCAAACCCGCTTCGTGACCGTGCGCTTCGGCAATGTCCTCGGCAGCAGCGGCAGCGTCATCCCGAAATTCCGGGAACAAATCACTCAGGGCGGACCCGTTACCGTGACGCATCCGGACATCGTGCGCTATTTCATGCTGATTCCTGAGGCCGCGCAACTAGTCCTGCAGGCCGGATTGATGGGGCAGGGTGGCGAAATTTTCGTGCTCGACATGGGTGAGCCGATCAAGATCATCGACCTGGCGCGGGACATGATCCGCCTGTCAGGCTACACGGAAGAAGATATCCGTATCGAATTCACCGGACTGCGCCCCGGCGAGAAACTCTACGAGGAACTGCTGGCTGACAGCGAGACCACCCAGCCGACGCCGCACCCCAAGCTGCGAGTAGCGCGCGCGGACACTCCCGTGGATGCGGTGTGGCTAACCGAGTTGCGCGCCTGGCTGGACCAACCGAACCTGCCTGCCACGATTGTCAGGCAAGGATTGATGCTGCGCGTGCCGGAATATCGACCCGCATCGCACGGAGGCTGAGCATTGGCGACGTATGCCATCGGCGATATTCAAGGCTGCTTTGAGGCCTTGCAGCGTTTGCTTGCCAAGTGTGAATTCGACCAGCGCCACGACCAGCTCTGGTTCGTTGGCGACCTGGTTAACCGCGGTCCGCAATCACTTGAGGTGCTGCGTTTCGTCAAGAATCTGGGCGCTGCGGCAGTCACGGTTCTCGGCAATCATGACCTGCATCTGTTGATGGTCGCCGAGGATTGCGCGAAGCAAAGTCACGACGACACGCTCGATGCAGTTCTGGCAGCAAATGATCGGGACGAATTGCTGACCTGGTTGCGGCATCGGCCGTTGATGCATGTCGCCGGCAACCTCGCGATGGTGCATGCGGGCTTGTTGCCGCAGTGGCGCATTCCGCAGGCACGAGCTTTGGCCGGAGAGGTGGAAACTGCGCTGCGTGCCAACAATTACCTGAAATTTCTGGCGCACATGCGCGGCAGCGAACCCAAGTCTTGGCAGGATGATTTGACCGGCTGGTCAAGGCTGCGCGTCATCGTCAATGCGATGACCCGACTGCGTTTCTGCTCAATTGAAGGAGAAATGGAATTCCGCAGCAAGGGCGAGGTCGGCAGCGCTCCACCGGGCTATCTGCCCTGGTTCGAGATCCCCCAGCGACGTAGCGTCGGCAGCGTACTGGTCACCGGTCACTGGTCAGCCCTGGGTCTCAATTTGACACCCGAACTGCTGGCTCTGGATTCCGGCTGTTTCTGGGGAGGGCAACTCAGTGCCGTGCGGCTGGATGACCGGGCAGTATTTCAGGTCAAATGCAGCGCGAATTCCCGAAGCTGACGATCAAAGGTAGCCGCCTCTAGTACCCTAAATGCAAAGTCGGGCATCAATGCCCCAGAATCAAAGGCGAGCATTAGTGTGTGACGCGGGTCTTCCCGCCCCCTGACAAGATGCGCACCTTGTCCCCGACATGGAACTGCTCGTCGGCTTCCTGGATGATCGCGCTCACCGAGCCATTGTCGAACTTGACGGTGATTTCGAGACCGGCTTTCTTGCTGAAGTTTTCTTCGAGCGCATGACCCGCGACGGCACCGCCGACGGCACCGAGTATGGTGCCGACTGCCGAGCCCCGATCACCCCCACCGACATTGCTGCCGGCAATGCCGCCGAGCACCCCGCCGACTGCGCTGCCTGCACCGGACTTGTTGCCCTCAATGGTGACGGAACGAACACTCTCCACCACGCCCAGGCGAACATTCATTTCACGCTGGGTTTGCGACTGCGAATAGCTGCTGGCGGATTGGCTCGTGGCGCAACCGGACAGGATCAAGGCGGCAGCGCCGAGCGCAGCCCAGGCCAATATCGTTTTATTCATGTTTGACTCCTTACCAAAGTGTCTCGCCAAAAGATTCCAGATAACGGGCGGCGATTTCGTCGCGTTTCGGCTTGTGGTTCTGACCACCGCGATGACCAATCTTGATGGCTCCCATCAGGGAAGCCAGGCGGCCGGTTTTCTCCCACGCCCAGCCCTGCTCGATTCCGTACAACAATCCTGCCCGGTAGGCATCGCCGCAACCGGTCGGATCAACCAGATTTCCTGCCTTGACACAGGGTATCGTGACACGTCCCTCTTCCGTATAAATTTCGGAACCGCTACCGCCCAACGTCACAATCAACGCCCTGACCTGATGCGCGAGTTCTTCAACTGTTTTTCCGGTCCGCTCGCAAAGCAGCTTCGCCTCGTAGTCGTTGACCGTGCAATAGGTGGCAAGTTGCATCAAATCCAGCAGTTCCTCACCATCGAACATCGGCATGCCTTGTCCCGGATCAAAGACGAAGGGGATGCCAGCCGCATGGAATTCGCGTGCATGCTGGAGCATGCCATCGCGACCATCGGGAGAAACAATCCCCAGTGAAACATCCCGCGCATCGGCCACATGATTGAGATGGGAAAAGTTCATCGCCCCAGGATGGAAAGCGGTAATCTGATTGTCGTCCATGTCGGTGGTGATGAACGCTTGCGCCGTATAGCTGTCAGGAATCTCCTTGACATGGCTGGCATCGAGTTTCAGTTGCTTCAGCCGCCGCGAGTAAAGGGCGTAATCTTCGCCGACCGTGGCCATGATTTGCGGCTGTCCGCTCAGCAACTGCAGGTTGTAGGCAATATTCCCGGCGCATCCCCCGAATTCGCGACGCAGGTCGGGAACCAGGAATGAAACGTTGAGAATATGTATCTGCTCGGGCAGGATGTGATGCTTGAAACGGTCATGGAAAACCATGATCGTGTCATAGGCGAGGGAGCCGCAAATCAGTGTTTTCATGGCTAGGCTGGTTCCGGAGAATGCTTGAATTATAGCATTCGCATTCCGGCCCCAGCCCCGCGGGCACTACCGCATCAGGCTCAGCCGAGCACTGCCAAAGCTGCGTCGTAATTGGGTTCGTTCTTGATTTCAGGTACCAGTTCGGCGTAGATGACCTTGTCGTTTGCGTCGATGACCACCACGGCGCGAGCGGTAATGCCGGCCAACGGGCCATCGAGGATTTCGACGCCGTAGTTGTTCATGAATTCACGGCCGCGCATGGTCGACAGGGGGATGACATTCTTCAATCCCTCAACCGTGCAGAAGCGGCTCATGGCAAAGGGCAGGTCGGCCGAAATCACCAGCACCACAGTGTCGGGCAAATTGCTGGCCTTCTCGTTGAACTTGCGCGTTGACGTCGCGCAGGTTGGTGTATCCAGGCTGGGAACGATGTTGAGGACTTTGCGCTTGCCAGCAAATTCCTGAAGTGTCTTGTTGGACAGGTCCGAGGCAACGAGGGAAAAGGCTGCGGCATTCTGTCCGACTTGCGGAAATAGCCCGGCAAGATGAATCGGGTTGCCGCCCAGTGTAACGGTACTCATGGTGACTCCTTTAGGTATAAAACTTGTTGAAGAATACGCTTACGGGTAGAAAAGATAAAGCCGGTACCCGGCCGCCGCGGCATTCGCAGCATGTTCATGGACCACAGCCAGGGTAACGGCAATTTCCCCATTCCTGGCAAATCCACCATCGGCCTTGAAATCCTTGGGCAGGTAGTCTTCAGGGGCCAGCACCTTGCGCAGGAGCGCCTGATCATCGGTATCGGTCAGCGTCAGTTCAAGATGCGGATAGGTCTGAGCGAATGGAGCACGATTTTTCAGGGTGGCCGTCAGGAGCAATTGTCCGTTCGGCGCCGGCCGCAAATCGGAAGACTCTATGCTGATCAGGTCGCCCATGCGCGGCAACAGCAAAACACAATCGAACGGTTTGCACAGCGCTCGCAGCAGCGGCTTGGAATCAGGCAGCAATACCCCCAGCTCGACCCGATAATGCAGCAGCACCTGCAGCAACAAGAGCAGCAAGGCAAACAGTGCAGCAATAGCCCAAACCCAGGTGAGGCTGGTTTTTCCCGGCGGCTCTTCATGCAGCAAAGGCTCGATCTCCTGGGCTGGCTCATCGGTGTCCGTGGTCGATTCGAGTTCCGGTTCCGGCTCATCCGTGACTGCAAGATCAGCAACGGCGCCTTCCGCAGGCTCGTTGAAGAGTGAGGGCTCACGAGGAAATTCCTCCGATTCGAGAAGGTCAGGCAATGAAGCGGGGGCCTGGCCCGGCTCACCCGTCGTCTCGAGCAGCGTTTCAATCGCATTGAAGACATGCTGGCACTTCCCGCAACGAACCTTGCCCTGGACCGCCTTGAGTTGTTCCGGCGTGACACGGAAGGACGTTTCGCAATCGGGACAGCGCGTAATCATCATGCCGGCCGCCCTCCCGCCACACTTTCCAGACGTACCCAGCCATCCAGCACGGCACCGCGCTTCAACGCAATGAAAGGCGCATAAGCGGCGATGACTTCCTCGGCCTGGGATTCCAGGATGCCACACAAGGCCAAACGTCCTCCGCGCTTGTTTCCCGAACCGGACACAACCCGGGAGGCAATCAGAGGCGCCATCAGGCAAAGCGGATTGGTGAGAATGTTGGCAACCACGCGATCAAATGTTTCATCCAGCCGAGCACGCGAGTGACGAAGCTCCAGATGAACCTGATTCTCGGCAGCATTGTCTTGGGCGACCTGCAAGGCACTTTCGTCGATATCCACGCCGAGCACTTGGCTGGCCCCGAGTTTGGCTGCAGCAATGGCCAGGATGCCCGAACCGCAACCATAATCGAGAACCGATTCGCCCCCTTGCAGATTATCGCAAAGCCATTCCAGACAAAGCCGCGTCGTAGGATGCGAGCCTGTTCCGAACGCCATGCCGGGATCAAGCCTCAGATTGATCGCTGCCGGATCGGGTGCGGCATGCCAGGAAGGAATGATCCACAGGCGTGGATTAACCTGGATCGGATCGAACTGGGATTGTGTCAATTGAACCCAGTTTTGCTCTGCGACTTCCTCGATGCTGATGAGCGGCGGCTTATCGATGCCTACGGCATTGCAGGCGACAGCAATACGGCAGGACAATTCGTCCGGATCTGCACATGGCTCGAACAGCGCAATGACGCGGTTGCGCAGCCAAAGGGTAGGTGAAACATCGTTATCTGTGCCGGGTTCTCCGAAGCGGGCTGTCTCGAACACTGTGCCGGCTTGAGCGTCTTCGACGCTGACCGTCAAAGCGCCCTGTTCCAATAGCGCATCCGACAGCGCATCGGCGTGATCAGCATCGGCTTCGAGAGCGACACTCAGCCACATGGCTAGATTTTGTCTTATTTCCCTTTGCTTGCCTTGTCCCGAGCGGCAAGTTTTTGTTCGAGATAGTGAATGCTGGTGCCGCCTTCGATGAAGCGTGCATCGTGCATAAGTTCCAGGTGCAGCGGGATATTGGTCTTGATCCCTTCCACCGCCATCTCCGAAAGCGCAATGCGCATGCGGCGGATGGCCTGGTCGCGGCTGTCGCCAAATGCGATCAGCTTGCCGATCATCGAGTCATAGTCGGAAGGAATGGTGTAACCCTGATAGATGTGGGTATCGACGCGGATGCCCGGACCTCCGGGCGGATGGTAGGAAAGGATCTTTCCCGGGGAAGGCGTGAACTTGAACGGATCCTCGGCATTGATGCGGCATTCGATGGCATGGCCTTTGAGCGTGACGTCGCGCTGGCGGAACCAGAGCTTCTCGCCGGCAGCGATGCGGATCTGCGCCTGAACGATATCAATACCGGTGACCTGCTCGGTAACCGTGTGCTCAACCTTCACCCGCGTGTTCATTTCAATGAAGTAGAACTCGCCGTTTTCAAAAAGGAATTCAAAGGTGCCTGCCCCGCGATAGTTGATTTTGCGGCATGCCTCTGCGCAACGCTCGCCGACCCGCGTGATCAGGCGTGGACTAATTGAGGTGGCGGGCGCCTCCTCGATGACCTTCTGGTGGCGACGCTGCATCGAGCAATCCCGTTCACCCAGATAAACGGCATTCCGGTAACTGTCCGCAAGAATCTGTATCTCGATGTGGCGCGGATTCTCAAGATACTTTTCCAGATACACCACCGGGTTGCCAAACGCCGCACCGGCTTCGGCGCGTGTCGTATGCACGGCATTGATGAGCGCCGCCTCGGTATGCACGACACGCATGCCACGGCCGCCACCGCCGCCAGCCGCCTTGATGATGACCGGATAACCGATGCTGCGGGCGATCTTGACGATTTCCTTGGGATCATCGGGCAGGGCACCTTCCGATCCCGGAACGCAAGGCACACCGGCAGCTTTCATGGCGTCCCGGGCGCTGATCTTGTCGCCCATCAGGCGGATGGTCTCGGGATGCGGGCCGATGAAGACGAAACCGGATTTTTCGACACGTTCGGCAAAATCCGAGTTTTCCGAGAGGAAGCCGTAGCCGGGATGAATTGCCTCAGAATCGGTGACTTCCGCCGCAGAAATGATCGCCGGAATATTCAGGTAGCTCGCAGTCGCCGGCGGCGGACCGATACAGACGGACTCGTCAGAAAGCTTGACATACTTCGCCTCCGTGTCGGCGGTGGAATGGACCACGACAGTCTTGATACCCAGTTCGCGACAGGCGCGCTGGATGCGCAGGGCAATCTCCCCGCGGTTGGCGATCAGTATTTTTTCAAACATGGATTGCCATTTCAGCCGATCAGGAACATCGGCTGGCCAAATTCAACCGGCTGTCCATTTTCGACGAGGATCGCCTTGATGACCCCGCCCGCATCGGCTTCGATCTCGTTCATCAGTTTCATCGCTTCGATAACGCACAAAATATCGCCTTCCTTGACTGTCTGGCCGACTTCGACAAATGCGGATGACTCCGGCGAACCTGCACGATAGAAGGTGCCGACCATCGGCGCCTTGACGCTATGGCCTGAAGCTTCCTGCGGCTCGGCGACCGCTGCCAGCGCGGCAGGCGCTGCCGGCTCGGAATGAGCCGCAGAAGGCGCAGCCATCATGTAGGTGGTTGCCGGCAGTGTCGCTGCCTGCTTGACGATACGGACCTTTTCCTCGCCTTCAGTCACTTCGAGTTCGGTGATGCCAGACTCCTGAACAAGGTCAATCAGTTTCTTGAGTTTTCTCAGATCCATGGATACTCCCGGCGAATCAAAATTTGGCGTAGCGACTGACGCAAGCCCGAAGAGGCGTTAACGTGAAACAACAATAATGGGCGCTGGGTGAACTATCGAGTGAAGCGAGCAAACCAATCGCCTCCCCTGTGAGGGGGAGGATGGGAGGGGGCGGGTCTTTATGCCGCTTTTCGCGTGTTTCATCATCAGTGGGTGGCTTTCGCTGCCATGAGCGTTAGGATGACTTGATGCGCTCAAGCGCCGCAGCCAGGGCCAGCTCGTAGCCCAGACTGCCCAGGCCGCAAATGACTCCGACAGCAATGTCGGAAAAATAAGAATGTTGGCGGAACGACTCCCGCGCGTGGATGTTCGACAAATGCACTTCGATGAACGGAATCGCGACCGCCGTCAAGGCGTCGCGCAGGGCAATGCTGGTATGGGTATAGGCCGCGGGGTTGATGATGATGAACTGAACACCTTCACTGGCAGCGGACTGCACCCGATCGACCAGTTCGCCCTCGCTGTTGCTTTGATAACTTTCGACCTGCACTCCGGCGGCACGCCCCTGAGCCTCCATCGCCCGGTGGATTTGTTCAAGGGTATTGCGCCCGTAGATGCCCGGCTCGCGACTACCGAGTAGATTCAAATTGGGGCCATGCAGCACCAGAATGCGCGGCTTGGGATTCTCAGCGGAAGGCTTTTTAGTGCCAGTTTGCTTGGACATGGATGCAAGTTTGCCGCAAATCGATGCAATTTGTCTAGTCCGAAAGCAAAAAATGCTGTTCGCTTTGCCTCTTGGACTTGGGAATTCAGCGAGTTACCTGGTCAAATCAGCCAGGATCGCCTCGAATGCAGATTCCTTCCAGATTCCGAGACGGGTCTCCAGCAAGTTGCCCTTCCTGTCGACCAGTACCGTGAAAGGCAAACCGCCCGCCAGATTGCCTAGGCCGGCCATGATTGGCAACAAACCTGTCGTACCGATCAACAAAGGGTAGGAAACCGGGGTTTCGAGTGAGAATTTCTGCACTTTATCTGCATTATCGAAGGCGATCCCTACAAATTGAACACCTTTACCAGCAAATTTCTGATGTAACCGGGAGAAGGCCGGCATCTCTTCGCGGCATGGTGTGCACCATGTGGCCCAGAAATTAACCACCAGGATCTTGCCCCGCCATTGGCTGAGACTTTGATTCATGGCAAGAGTATCTGGGAGAGTAAGTGCCAACAGTTGCTTCGTTGCCTGGACCTTGTCATGCGCTGGCCGGCCGTCTGTGGCTTCTGCCTGAATACGTTCGGCGACATACACACCCGCTAAAGTGGCGAGCAAAGCGGTAACACCCATCCAGGCGTAGCGGAAAACTGGCTTCATGATTCTTGCAGCAAAGCCGCCACCGCTTCAATGCCGGCCCGTCCTGCGACCTGTCCGGTATGCGGATTACGCCGGTGGATGCGTTCCAGCGAATACGGGTAAATCGACAGCATCAACATCGTTTCCTTACCTTCGAGTCGCAAGCGGGCTTCCAATTGTTCAGACCAATGGGTGGAGCCATTATGATTTTTATCGACATGTTCAAAGCTGATCGCATGATCTAGCAGGAAGATTTCCACTTCTTTGGCACTATCGGCAAACAATTCGATTTCGGCTTCGGTATAGCGTCCGGCGGTGCCATCAAGCGCCGGTCCAGTCAGGTAAGGACTAAACCTCTCAAGCAGGCGCATCAGGTCCAGGGCTTCCCGACGCAAGAGGACAAGGCGCTCACGCAATTCCTCGGGCTGAAAGAGGTTCAGATATTCCCGCAGCGCTTCTTCGATTTCCTGGTTGGCGGGTAAGGCTTCACTCTCCGGAACACCCAGTTGTTTGGCTGCCTTGCGCTTGGCCAAACCATAATTGGTGATGCCATCTTCCGCCATCAGACGCGCCGCCAAACTGGTGATGTCGCGCCGCATGGCTTCCACATGCTGAGGGTGTCTGGCGTGCTTGGCGTTGTTGCGAGGCATGGCTAAGAGCCTATTTCAGTAGGGAGAGTGGCATGCGTTGTGGCCAAATGCGGCTGATCGCGCGAAACGAGCCGCAGCGAATGGTCGATCCCTTCGCAAGGCGAGCGACGCCCAAAGGAAGTCCCCTTGGGGGACAAAGCGAGCGCCGCATTTGGCCACAACCCGGAGGGCAGAGGCAAATTGGGCGAGCTGCGGCGTTGCGGCTCCTAGCGAGGCGTCTGGCATCGCTTCGTCGCCGCGCCTTGCATCGCATCCCAATTTGTCTCCGCGCATACCGCTATCCCTGCTGAAATAGGCTCTAAGACGTCGGCTATAATTCTTCGCCATTCTACACAGACGGTCGATTCACCTGACGACTCCTTCCAGAATGCACATTCACATACTCGGCATCTGCGGCACTTTCATGGGGGGCGTCGCGCTTCTGGCACGCAGCGCCGGACATCGCGTCAGCGGTTGCGATGCCAACGTCTATCCGCCGATGAGCACCCAACTGGAGGAGCAGGGCATCGCTCTGACCGAGGGCTACGACCCGGCCCAGATTGACCTGAAACCCGATCTGTTCGTCATCGGCAATGCCATTTCTCGCGGCAATCCGCTACTCGAGGAAATCCTCGCACGCAACCTGCCTTACACCTCCGGTCCGCAATGGCTGGCGGAGCATGTTCTGCGCGACAAATGGGTGCTCGGGGTGGCGGGAACCCACGGCAAGACAACCACCACGGCGCTCCTGGCCTGGATTCTGGAAGATGCCGGCTTGAATCCTGGCTTTCTGGTCGGTGGTGTTCCCCAGGATTTCGGCCTTTCGGCGCGCCTGACCGAATCACCTTTCTTCGTGATCGAGGCGGATGAGTACGATACGGCTTTCTGCGACAAGCGCTCGAAGTTCCTGCATTACCGGCCAAGAACCCTGATCCTGAATAATCTTGAGTTTGATCATGCAGATATCTTCGCCGATCTTGCAGCGATAGAGACTCAATTTCACCATTTGGTGCGAACCCTGCCGAATAATGGCCTGATTATCGTGAATGCCGGCGAAGAAGCCCTGAAGCGTGTCCTGACGCGCGGCTGCTGGACACCCATGGCCTGGTTCAATGGCTCCGAGGGCTGGCAGGCCGATGTCAAAGATGAGAGCAATGGCGAGTTTGCCGTCAGCCATGCCGGAAAAGCCATGGGTCATACCCGCTTGTCGTTGCCTGGTGCGCATAATCGAGCCAATGCGTTGGCTGCCCTGGCCGCGGCAAGGCACGTCGGGGTAACTACCGATGCCGCCTTGTCGGCCATGACGCGCTTTCAGGGCGTCAAACGGCGCCTGGAAGTGTGCGGCACCGCATCCGGCGTGACTGTTTATGACGATTTCGCCCACCATCCGACGGCCATCTCGGTAACCATCGCCGGACTGCGCGGACGGGTCGGCAAGCAACGCATCATCGCCGTTCTGGAGCCGCGCTCCAACACCATGAAGCTGGGCAGCATGAAAGCGCTATTGCCGGACAGCCTGGCGGATGCCGATGCGGTTTTCTGCTATGCCCGCCAGCTCGGCTGGGATGCTGCCGCGGCCTTGGAGCCGCTTGGCGACAAGGCACAAACCTTCGATGATCTTGATGCCCTGGTCAGCACCGTTGCGGCAATTGCCCGTTCGGGCGACCACGTGCTGGTGATGAGCAACGGCGGCTTCGGCGGCATACATGCCAAACTGCTTTCTGCAATGGGTGACTAGTACCCCGGAGTCAAATTCGGGCACTAGACGCAAAACAGCCTCTGATGAGGCCAGAAGCGGCCATTGTTGTCGGAATTTCCTGATCTTGCCGATAGTTGGCTGGTGAGAATAGGCTTATACCGGAAACTTGCGGTGCCGAGGCCGACTCACCAGATTTTCTCTCCAATTGTCGCCGATACCCTTGAATCCATATTTTTATTGCCGTAAATGAAAATATGTGCCAAGATTAACTTAATCTATTTTATTAGAATAATAATATAATATATTGATTGACAATCAATATATATTTGAACAAAACTGGTAGCTGAATTTTCCAAGGGCTTGAGCATGACTCGGTCCGAGATAGCGCTCGGCGTACGGCAAGGTCAAGCTCAAATTGAAAGGGATTGATACGTCTGCGCATGCTTGATTCCGTTCAAGACATCCGGCAACGCTTATTGATCGCCAAGCTTCCGGCGATGCCGGAGATATTGGTCAAGCTGATCCGGCTCTGCCAAATCGAAGAGGCAGGGATGGCCGAATTAGCGGCCCTGATCGCCAAGGATCCCGCAATGGCGAGCAAGGTACTGAGTGTCGCCAACAGTTCCCTGTATGCACACAACAGGGGCAAGAAGCCCGGTTTGATACAGTCGCTCCAGACTTTGGGCCTGGATACCACCAAAACCTTGCTGATCTGTGAGTCTGTGTTCCAGGTTTTCAATGGCCTGGCCAATGCAAAAGCTACCGATCTGCGTGGATTCTGGCGACATTCCCTTACTGCAGCGGTTTGTGCCCGAGAAATCTCCATCTCCGTATCCTATCCCCATCTTGAAGAGGCTTACCTTGCTGGCCTGATGCATGATGTTGGCCGACTCGCCCTGTTCAGCGCTGCCCCCAAAGAATATTCAATGCTGGCGAGTCATATCGACGATAACAGCCTTTGCCAGGCCGAGGAACGCATTTTCCATCTGACTCACGCAGACGCCGGTGCATTGCTGATCGAACGCTGGGGTCTCGATTCCTACCTCGCCGACAGTATTCGGTATCATCATCAGACCACGGCGCGGGCGGTGTCAGCCCATCCTTTGATACGCGCAGTCATCCTCGCCGATGCGCTGGCGAGTCAATCCAGTTCGGCACCCGAGATTGCAAAGACGTTATGCGGGATTGATGCCGAGACACTGGCAGCCATCTCTAACAACGCAACCGAGCAGGTCAGAGAGACCGCTGAAATGCTCAGGCTTGATCTTGCGGCAACTGATCCCGTCCTGAGCATGTTGTACCCTGCCACCCCGGTCATCACACCTGCTGATTTCAACCAGCAACTGGCAGTGGAAGTCCAGCAACTGGTTCTGAACTCCACAGCGAAAATGTTCTATACGCGATCCTCGGGGCTGACCGGCGTCTTGTCTGCAATCAGAGAATCGGCAGCGTTACTGTTCGGCTTCACCGAGGTCATGCTACTGCTGCGCAACGAAGCGACAAACTGCCTGTACGGCGTGGCGATCCCTGACTCCCGTAATGACCACGCCGAGTTCATGATGCCGGTGGATGATGGCGGTGCGGTGTCCGTTGCGATATCGCAACGTCGGGTGGCGTATATAGAATCCGACTCCCGGCTGCCAAGATTGTCTGAGGAGCAGCAATTATCGCTGCAAATCAGCAATGGACGGGTCAAACCCAATCTCAAGCCCGAATCCAATGGCCAGGCCGGACTCGCAAACAGCACACAAGGCACAAATGATCTGACGCTCAGCCTGGCTGAAGAACAGTTGTTGCGTCTGCTTGATGCTGAATATCTCGTCTGCCTGCCGTTGCTGCACGACACCGATTGCCGCGGCGTGCTGCTCGGAGCCGCACTTGATCTCCAGATCAGCGAGTTGCAGCTGCGAGAAACGTTTATGTTGGCCTTCGCCAATCAGGCTGCAACGGCAATAGTGGCTGCCAGCCAGAAAGAGGACCAGGAGCAGCGCAGCGCCGGGCAGATCGTCGCAGAGTATCGCCAGGCGTCTCGCCAGATCGTCCACGAGGCGAACAATCCTTTGTCCATCATCAAGAACTACTTGGCGGTACTCGGCAACAAGGTGGCACGACAGGAATCCGTTTCCAGCGAGATATCGATCCTGAGTTCCGAGATTGATCGGGTTGGTCAAATTCTGAGAGGGCTTACCGAAATCAAGCCGATAGTCAGCGATGAGATGATAGAGATCGACCGAGTGGTAGGGGAAGTCGTCAGGCTTTATACCGCCAGCCTGCCGCAATCTGCTCCTGTCCACATCGCAACCCGCTTGCAGGCCGGAAGGACGAAGCCCAAAATCGATGCTGCTTCGCTCAAACAAATTCTGCTCAACCTGATCAAGAACGCCTTTGAAGCCATGCCCAATGACGGCGAGATCATGATCACCACAAGCGACTCGATCAACCGCGATGGTTGCCTTTATTGCGAACTAACCGTACAGGACAATGGTCCAGGAATTGTCCCGGAGGTACTGGCCAAGCTATTTTCTCCCGTCGCAACCACAAAAGCAGGGCAACACATGGGCCTTGGACTAAAAATTGTCCACGATCTGGTAAAGCGCATTGACGGTGCTATCACCTGCCGCAGCAGTTCTGCCGGCACATCCTTTGAAATTCTGCTGCCAGTTGCCGACACGACAACTGGCGATCCCGCATCACTTCGCCCAAATCACTGAGGTAGCCATGGACGAGATTGATTCAGCTTTTCTGGCATTTGGCTTGGCTGGAGAGAAACCCCTGAGTGACGGCCACTTCTGCCTTGAAGCTCGCATACTGGCGGTAGATGACGAGCCCAGGCTGCTCGACAGTGTTTGCGAATTGCTGAAGGACTCGGGCTACCAGTTGTCCACCGCCAACACTGGCAAAGTCGCTATCGAACAGCTTTCACGCATGCAGTTCGATCTGGTGCTGCTCGACCTGCGTCTGCCAGATATGTCCGGCCATCAGGTCATGGATTACATGAAGGAACACGAGATCTCCGCCTACGTCATCGTCATCAGCGGCGATACCGTGATCGAGGCGGCGATCGGCGCACTGGCACGCGGCGCTTATGGCTATTTGCGAAAACCTTACGAGCCCGGAGAGTTGCTCAAACTGGTCGAAAATGCCTTGCACAGGCGACGGCTGGAAATTCAAAACCAGCAGATGGCCGCAAGAATCGAAAGTTCCGAAAAGCTCTATCGCTATCTCATCGACAATTCGCCCGACATCATCTACACCCTGAATCGTGAAGGCTGTTTCTCATTTATCAACCAGCGCGTTGAAAATCTGCTTGGCATCAGCCGCGATCAACTGCTCGGCAAGCATTACTCGGAGTTGGTGCACGAGGATGACCAGAACCGCGCAGCCAATATTTTCAACGAGCGGCGCTGTGGCACACGCGCCTCACGGAATATCGAATTGCGCTTGAAAGGTTTCGGTAATCCGGAAGAGGAGCGCCATTTTGAGAATACGCTGATCACCATCGTGCTCAATTCAACCGGCATGTATGCGCAAGACAGTGGATATACCCAGCACGAATTTCTGGGTACCTATGGCGTCGCACGCGACATAACGGATCGCAAGCGTGCCGAAGAGCAGATCACCTATCATGCATACCACGACATACTCACCGAATTGCCCAACCGCATCCTGTTCAAGGACCGCCTGAGTCTCGCATTGGCTCAGGCCAAGCGCCAGGGGAAAGAACTGGCAGTGATGTTTATCGATCTCGACCGATTCAAGTGGGTCAACGATACCTTTGGTCATGTCCGTGGCGACGAATTGCTGCAAATGGTTGCGGCTCGTCTGAAACTGGCGTTACGCAACAGCGACACCCTGGCGCGGCAAGGCGGGGACGAATTCACGCTGCTGCTGCCTGATTTGAGCAGTCGGCAGGACGCAGAACGGCTCGCTGAGAAAATCATCGACAACCTGAGTGAATCCTTTGAGATCGAAAACCACGAAATCCACATCTCGGCAAGCATCGGCATCGCCATCTATCCCGAGCATGGCGAATCTGTTGACGAACTCCTGCGACACGCAGACATCGCCATGTATCAAATCAAGTTTGCCGAGAAGAACGGTTACGGTTTTTACGATCCGGCAGTCAATACCTCGACCCACCAGAAAATCGTTCTCGAACAAAGCCTGCGCAAAGCGCTGGAACTGGGCGAATTGGAAATGTATTACCAGCCGCAAGTGAATGCCAAGGACGGCAAGCTGGTTGGGGTCGAAGCGCTGATGCGCTGGAATCATCCAACCCGTGGACTACTGAGCGCAGGAGAATTTCTGCCGCTGGCCGAAGAAGTCGGGCTGATGATCCCAATCAGCGACTGGATGCTGGAAGCGATCTGCAGTGATCTCAAGGGCTGGAATGTACAAAGCGGCGAGGAATTCAAGCTGTCCTTCAATCTGTCCCCTCTTTATCTTGACCATGGCGGCTTTCCGGAAAATCTGGCGCGATCGCTCAAACACCATGTCATTTCGCCCGACCTGATCGAAGTCGAGATCACGGAGAACATCTCCATCCGCAATCCTCAATTCGCCATTGAGCAACTCGAAAAGCTATGCCGGATCGGGGTTGCAATCGCCATTGATGATTTCGGTACCGGTTATTCTTCTCTGTCCTATCTGCACAAGTTTCCGGTGCATACCATCAAGATCGACCAGGTCTTCGTACGCGAAATCAAGTCATCATTCGATCACCATCCCGTCGTGCTGGCGATCATCTCTATTGCCAACGGTTTGGGCAAGCGCCTGATTGCCGAAGGGGTCGAGACCGACGAACAGTCTCGTTTTCTTGAGAAGTCAGGCTGCACCACGATGCAGGGTTATCTCTACCATCGTCCGATGTCGAACCGGCAGTTGATCAAGATCATGCCGAAACGATCAGCGAATGTGGCCTGAGAAATAACGCCATACGGCATCCATTTTGCGCATCAGAAAATAAGAAAGGCCACTCAAAGGTGGCCTTTCCTTCATGCAACTACCTGATTGATTTAGATAATCTGGTAGGCGCGATTGGACTCGAACCAAGTAGATGGGGAACGAGGGGGTAGTCAGGGCAATTCAATCATGTGCTTGCAAAATCATTCACCCCCCAAATCCCCTGTAATACCCAAATTCTTCCCTGGATTCTTCCCCAGCGTTGGTGTTAGCACGACCCCAATCATCTTGTCGCCGTGACGATAACGATCTCAGCACATTCAGAATTGCTTAGGTAGTCCTGCCTGCTTTAGAACAGCGTTAGCCGTGTGTCTGGACTTTATTTTAGAGTCGACTGGGAAGTACATTCCAGTGTGCGGCGAGAACCAAATATCGTGGTCCCCCTTTCCTGAACGAACATAAGAACAACCTGCTGCAGTCAACAGCTTCTTGAGATCAGGAGTGAAACTCTCTCCCATCAGGCCGCTTCACGATGAGCTACAGCGAACTTCCTTGCCAGCAGTTCAAACGGAACATCCGGGCCATCAGGATAACCGTTAGCATCGAGCAAATCTGGGACCATAATTTGCAGCTTGGCGGATAATGCCTCCAAGGTATCTGCCTCAGTTGCCAAACCAGGCACATCATCGGACGTTGCAACCCATACTTCGGCTTCGTCATCCCACTCAGCTCTAATAAAGAGAATTTTAGGCATTTTTTGCTCCTGTTAATGCGCTGCCTGTTGATTCTACTCTGTGTTGCAGAGCGTTTCCCGCTTGCAGTCATTACTGGGTGATTTCAATCAAACACGAAAACTACCAATCTTATTTTCTGTTTGCTTAATCGAAATCTACGTTCTCTAGGCATGTATCTGGTTAAAGGATATTGATATCATCGCCACCCTAATGATCTCTAATATACAATGCGTTGCATTCTTTTTCCTCTATGATTTCATAATAAAAACATGGTGAATTCATCATGAAATCATTGTGAACTCATCGCAAACTTACATGCACCCATAATAAGAGCTCTCTCTGGGGTCGAAAACGCAATCCGAAATCAGTCTGTAGGTTGAGGCCATGATCGCGAGCTCCAAATCCCAATGTCTGCTTTCTGGCGGCAAGTTTGAGAAGTTGAACGCGAACTACCGCCATCTTGCTGCCATTGATCCAGATAGTTTGAAAGGCTGCTTCACCTCCAACTACAGTCATGTGCCAATTCAGTATATTGAAACTATCGGTGCAATTATGTCTGCAAGTTTGTTGTCATGG
>Ga0172380_10002385_pt1 | contig 29078 bp, 28 predicted proteins | sample Leawe162metaG_FD_119747 | JGI IMG/M metagenome (GOLD analysis project Ga0172380, IMG submission 119747) | Leachate microbial communities from a municipal landfill in Southern Ontario, Canada - Leachate well 162 metaG | ecosystem: Engineered > Solid waste > Landfill > Unclassified | place... | reverse complement strand
TCTACCAGGATAAGATCCAGAAGCTTCGGTCTCAGAGTGAATCTTTGGAAGCTTCAATCGCCGAGGACTCTCCGGATAAGAAGGAAGTCACGTCAACGCAACGTGGATTGGAAGTAGCAGATAACTTGACACCGAAATTGATTGGGAAATCAGTCATCGATCTTGGTGCTCGAATTGCAGGTAAAGAGATTGGTAGTAGAAGTGCCGTCAGCGCTATAAGCAAGCTTGGTCTGAAAGCAGGTGCCAAGTACGCAGGTAAATCAGCACTGCGAGCGATCCCAATTCTCGGAACGTTGTTATCTGCGGGCGCTACCTATAAAATGACGGAAGGATCATTCGGCCGCAAGATGTTCGCCGCAGGTGGAGATCTACTGGGAACCGGAGTCGGGCAACTCCTAACTGGTGGGTTGGGTGGCGGCATTGGCGGCGGACTTGCTGGCGAGTACGGTGCGCTATCGCTTTATGATAACACATTCGGTGCGCCGGGAACGAATAAGGGTAGGGAATCTTTGGTGGCTCCTATGACTATTCCTGCTCCGCAGTTCGAGCCTAGAACAAACGCACAACAGGCGTACAACTCCGGAGTAACTACCGGCGGTGGTGCTGGTGGTAGAGACGTTCTATCAGCATCGGTCGCCCAGTTTGGAAATCAAGTTACGCTTAAGTTTAGTGCTTTCGATTGGGGCAAAGCTGCAGACTTCGGATTAAGCAAGACCTACTCAAGACAGACAGCACAATCTATTTAACCCAAGGAGATTTTTGGTATGTCAACGGCACTTAGGTATGCTTCGATATGTGGGTTCTTGGCTGTGAGGAAGAATACCGTAGGCGACGTTTGCATAACAACAAACCCACCTACGGTACTTACCGATAGCAAGCCGAAGACACTCGCAACAGGCTTGATCGAGGTCGATCAGCTTGTCAGGAATTCAAACGTCAAGAAGCTTCTTGACGACAATATCATATCACTTGTTTTCTAGAGGGAGTCTTCGACATGATCGCAACTATGCTGGCTCTCGCATTTCACATCGTAGTTACTGTCGACAACTGCAATCTAGATGTCGACACATGCTATGTATCCGAGTCGAAGACGTTCCGTGCGGCCACGGTCTTGGTTGCCCAGCACGGAACGCTTGTTGCGCAACGCGACACCCTGATGAAGTTGGATTCCTTGAACCATAACGTGATAAGCACGATGGCAACGAGAATTCAAATATCCGATACGAAGTCATCCAAGCAGGATTCCATCATAGCCGCGCAGGACAAGAGTCTTGTCGCGGCTAAAATTCGTTATGGTGTCATCGGATTCGCAAGCGGATTTGTTGTCGGTATCATCGCGACGTTGATCACCATTATCGGGATTCAGTGAGATGGGTGCGTTGATCGATGTTTGCACCTCGTATTCCGATGGAGCAAAGGAACTACGCGCTTTTCAAGATGAGTTGAACGGAATTCAACTTGACTTCCTTTCTGATGTCAATGATGTTACATCATCTCAGGAATCCAAGAAAGTGAATAGTGCGGCCGACGAAGCCTTGGCTGAATTCAATTCGTTGTTCGCTTCGTCGTCTTTGGGTTCTCTTCGCAAAGTTCAGGAAGATTCCGGAGTCGAACCTTCCGACAGATCGGATGACGAGTCTGCATCGAGTCTTGCCAATCGTGGCTACCTTGTTGCCAACAACAGATGGTTCTTCTGCGGAACATCTTCGTTTCCAATGCGATCCACATCGACGGCGAACGTCAATGGTTACCAAGGCGTCGGTGACGGTGAATTCACAGTTGAGAAGATTCAGGAGTTGATTCCAAACTACGTCGAGCCAGATATCGAAGAAGTCTTTCAAAGCCAATCTCCTAGAAAAGCATTGGGTTCAAAATCGTTCGTAGCTGTATCGACGCTGGCACCCGTGAATGACGGCAACTTAACAAGATTGCGCGAGCTTTATGCAACTTGCGGTTACAGCATCAAAGCTACAAAGGCCTTATTGCAGACACTGGCTTCGTCCAAGTATGGAATCGCCTACACTACGTTGTCGCCGATTGTCGTCACCAAGCCAACCAATATCAGTTATGATCTCTTCACCATTGATTATGTTCGGTCAGTCGTGGCATCCCCACTTCGCGAATGCAACATGCTGAAGATGAGTGCAACCGAGTACTTGTGTTTGGTTGAAGCTCCAGCTTCATCTTCGAGCTACGACGCCGTTCGTGTTATTACGACAAATACCAACGAGTCGCTACGCAATCAAGCTCCTATTTTCGTGTCTCGTGGATTCGACGGCACGAAGCTTGGACCGTCTTCTTATCTGTTGGGCATCACTGTTTGCGGTATCTCCAGAGTTGTTGACGTTACCAGCGATCTTGGCAACAGCTTGTATTCCAACTCCTACGATGCCAGCGATGTCGCTTCGGCGATCAAGTCGGTATTCCCGGATTTCTTGGATTCCGGTGTTGTTGGTGACGAGTTCTACTTGACGACAAAAGGATCTGGTGTATACAGCTCGTTGGAGTTCTTCCAAGTTGGCGATTTCGATGCATATCGGGCACTTGGTATCGAAGGTATGGTTAAATCACAGTACGATTCGTCCTACACTTTCGAGAAGCCTTTGGCAATCCTCGGTGGAGTCGCTTCACAGACTCCAACTTCGACTTCGTTCGTTAAGAGCGTGAAATCTTCACCGATGCTTGTCGAACAGAAGTTCGCTTCACTTGTCAGTTCTCACAACTACTGGCGTGATATTCTCGATACCAACGACAGCGACGTGAAAGCGTTGCTGGCTACGTTCACAACTAACATCAGGAAAGATGTTCAAAGCAACGTTGCAGACTTGACGGTGTTTCAAGAACCGTTGTCCACGGTTGCTAAAGTTATCGACATCACTATAATAGAAGATCTTCGTGTATGGGAATGTTTGGACATATTGAACGCTTTGGGTTCGGATGCTGAACGTGTATTGAAGCTTGTTGACGTTGTCGAGATCGATCCCTACACCGATAGCGACAGCGTCTACAACGCGATCACTGCGGAGTGTAACCGACTGCAATCAAACAGCGGTGTTTCCAATGTAACTCCAACTGCAACTGTTCAGCAACCCAAGGAAATAAACACCAGCCAATTGAGAACAGCGCAACTTCTCTACCATGCTTTGGTTGATGCTTACGATAAGGGCGATACGAGTTCAGCTTTGTCGTATTACGACAGGTTTCATCAGGCATCCAACATTTCGATAGTAACAGGATCGACGGGCACGGCTTCCGATGGTAAAACTTTGGTCTCGTCTTACGATTCATTCATATCTGATTACGTTCGTGTTGTGAACAAGTTCAATCCCATCATGAGTATAGACGCGAATGAAGTATCGCGTTCCACTTCAAGCTACGTGAAGCGTGCGTACCCGGAAGTGTATGCGAATCTGGTGGCTTCTGCGGAATATCTCAAGAAGACGTATGAACTTGGTGATAACGGTACGAGCAATATGTATCAAGACTCCGAAGCTGTTGGTTCGTCAAGCAAGTTCGGACTTCAAGATAGCAGTATAACAGCTTTGAAGAAAGCTGATACAATCATGAGGACCGTCCAGACCACGATGCAGGGGTATGCATCGACATACCAACAAACCTACAACAAGATCATGTCTCTTTCCAACATCGGCATGAATGTGTATGGGAATCAAGGTTTCCAAACGAAATACCTTTCATGTTACGTTAGCGGATCGGCAAGTTTGCTTCTAGGCAAAGCGCTTGAGAAGTATTTGTCGAAGATCAACGAACTTGCAGACTCTTTGAACAAGATGCTCCAGAAGATTATCAAAGCTCTGAGGAAGTTCTTCGACAAGATCACATGTCTCGTAAACAGCTTGAGCTTGGCATCATCAGGATATTTGAGTTACAGCAAGACTACAACTGGTTTCATGGGTATTCAATTCAATATGACTTGCACAATGGATTTGGGAAGTGCAGGCATGGGGTTGGATCCTCAAATCGGATCGTTGGTGTCATCCATTTTAGGAAGAGTCATAGCTTGTTTGAGTATCTTCCAACTTCAGATTGTTACTTTCGAATCACAGGATAGCAACACGCAAGCAATTGCATCGCAAGCACAAGCCGATTTGATGAACACCGTACGCGACGCTTTAGATAGATTGAAAGCGTGCATATCGTAACAAACAAGTAATTCTTATTAGGAGAGGTCATTCACAACGAGGGAGAAAATGAGAACGTCAAGCAACGCCATACTCGACATTCGGTATGAAGCACGCAACGGAAACCACGTTGCTATGGCGTCGTCTTTGCTCTCAAACACCGAGTATTTGGGAATATCTCTCGGAAATGAACTCGGTTTGTATCCGATGACTTTTAACCGCAACGAAGTAGTTCACGCATGTTCAAACATGCAAGTTCCCTATCTTGTGGTATCTGGAAATTCGAAAACGCTTGCTAGACTTTCTGGTGAACTTGGTGTTAACTGCAACAAGAGCATTGATGAGTGCAACGCCGCTCTGAACACGCTGGCATCGTTTCACGATCTCGATGTTTCCGAACATGGTTTCGAAACCGTCGCTTTCACATCACCGTCCGCTGGGGTATATCCAGTTAACATTTCCAATCAAGGCATCAAGCTTTGGGATTCGACGTTGAACTCGCAAGTCTATTCCAGGAATGCAGTAGGTCGAAGCGTCGAACAGCGTTGGGCGATTGCAATGAAAATGTACATGGACAAGGCTTTACGCGCAGGTGTAAGGCCTTTTGTCGCTTCCAAAGACTCGTCCAAACGAGAACTTACCGAAACCTATAACAATTCATTGGCTATGGCTGGCTTGTTCGAGGCTCAACTTCGCAACAACTTGATGTCGCGCGGACTCATCGAAGATTCCAGCACCAAGTGGATGTTCAAGGAAGTTTCGTACAACAAGAAATTCGTTTGTGTCCTTAGCAAGACTTGGACTACCAATGATCGCAAGCGGGTGTACATGCACCTTGTTCGCAACGAGCACTTCACCAAGAACAAGCAAGGTGCTGGTTGGGTCCACGTCATAACAGGGAACACATTGATTCGTGTTCGCTCAAGACCAAATGGAAGTATCGAAGTAGCGTTGTTCGTGCTCTTTGGAAAAGACAAGCTGGTGAACACGTTCAAGTTGGACAAGTCGAAGCGCATACATGAATTGCTCGACGACTTCCATGACATAGCGAAGCGCTGGTTCCTACTGAAGAGGTTTTAACATGAACGACGTGAGAACATTGACGCAAGATATATGTGCGAATGTCGTTGGTGGTTCCGGTGTTGTTTCTCTTCAATCCGGTTCCGTCATCTCCGGATCCAACGATCTGTTCACCATCATGAAGCCACACCACTTCAGCGGAACCCGTGTTCGATTATCTGAAGAAGTTATCGCGGAAAGTACGGCTCTAGACTGCGAAACCAAACAGGAATCAGAACGAAGAGTCATAGAGATCCTAGAGAATGAAACTCTCTTCGGATCACTGCCTCAAGTCGAATCAGATATCTCGAAGCACATACTCGATCTTGGAAACGAAATCAAGTGGCCGTATCTGAATGACCACAAGTGGCTTCACCGCTTGAACATCAAGATCAAGCATCCTTCCGTAACTATCGAAACACTGAAAATGAGCGACGGGAAACACCTTGTTGTTGTCCTGAATCACTCTTGGTGAAAAGGGAAACCAGACAATGATACACATCAGATTGAAGTCTTCTGTTTTCGATCCCGTCACTGGCATCGGTGCATTCAAGGGAGTAAGTGCTCGAAGGCAAGCAAAGATGTTCTACACCGTCGATTCGTCCGGATCCGAAATTGGAGTTATTCCGTTTCGTCCAGCTTTGATGACGGATGTCGGTGGTGTTCGTCCTTGGGGTCAGAACAGCTACCGGACATTGAACATCTCGTTGAACCCAATTGATCTCGACGAGACGCTGATTGCCAAGCCGTTCGTTAGCAATCAAGGTTACATCATCAACAAGCTCGTCACCGCAATCGACGCTGGCATTATCGAAATCACGAAGGATGCGAACACCACGCCGCTCACCGCCCTTGAGTTCTCGACTTTGATCTACGGAGCTTGATTCCGATGGCTGTAATACTTCCATCCGACTATTTCGACAATTACGCCGACGACGATAGCGATGATCGTACCTACGGTTCCAACTGGCGCGAGTATGGCTTTCATCGCATGGAAGATTACTTTCACGAATTGGATAGACGTTACTTAGCTCATCCAAGAACTTGCTTGGAAATCGGATCCGCCGATGGGTCGGTAATTCGTGAGCTTCGCAGTCGAGGCATCGAGACCAGAGGTATCGAAGCCAGCGGCATCTACCACCAAGCTGGATTGGAAAGAACCAGAATCGCGCATTCCGATGCTGTTCAAGTCGTGAAGGTTATTCCAGACAACTCGTATGAGTGTGTGTACGAGACTGCGGCTCAGTATATCGAGAAGAAATTCCTGAAGGGATACTTTCGCAATCTGAGGCGCATCGTGAAGCGCGATCTTGTTATTGTTCTTCATACCCACGAAGACGATCCGAAGCCACATCGCTACCAAGTGAATCATGAACCTTCTAGGTTCTGGATCGACTTGATCGAAGATGCTGGATTTGAAAATCGCGTTCTAGATACGACACCGTTCTGGTTCACTAAGGAGCTATGATGTCGATTTCAATTAACAGTCTTGTCAATAGCTCCAGCACTACGGTGCCGACGTTCATCACCGATGCATCCGGTGACGGAGTTGCAAGCCTTACACCGACGTTCGTATTGAAGTGCTTGTCGTCGACGGTCGCTTTGAATGTAGGGAAGTTCTACAACTTTAACACATCTAGCTGGGATGTCGCTCCTTACGAGAATATCCTCCCGGCAGTAAGTGGAATCCCAGGAGCTTACTCCTACGAGTTCTCCCAATCGAGCGTAGGCGTTGGTAACGATGTTTATTTCGTTCGCGTGAATACCACAGTCAATACAACAACAGATCATGCATTCATCTTCAAGTACGGGTCCAGTATCGAAGATAAGCTGAATGCGTTGATAGCAGTCGTCGCACCTGCTCGTGAAGAGATCCACAGAGTAACGAACGATGTTGTCGAGATCGCCTACTTCAATGCCGATGACGTGGAAGTTCAACGCTTTAGAATTACCCATGATCCATCGGGCGCGCAGCCGGAACAAACAAAAGAGGAAATCTGACAATGACAAATATGCATAGGAAGATTGACGGTGCTGGGTTGCTTGCTCTGGCTCAACAGCTCTCCGAAGTCGAAGATACTCTCGCCGACGATCATAAGGTTACTGCGGACGACAAACAAGCAATCGTGAAACAGATTGAAGTTCTCAGGAAGAAGATTCGTCGTGGAGCCGATGATCTCGAATACGACAACACGCAACTACTTGCCGATAGGCTTCGTGAAGTTAATCACATCCTCTCCGATTTGATCAGCGCCAAGGCTATCAAGGGCGGCGATACCAGACTTCTTCAGAAGCTTTCCAATCAGATCGTCAACGTCACCAAGTCGTTGAGCTTCGGTGGTGACGATGATGACAACAACGATGGCTTCAAGGACAGTGCGGATCTTGGCTTCATCGAAGACACCAAGGACGATAGCGACTCGACTCAGCAGTTCCACAACGCCGTGAAGAAGGCGATAACAGACAAGCCCGAGCAGAAGCCCGAACCAAAATCCGATAATGTCGCCAAGCCCAAGGTTGAGGACAAACCCGACGCGAAGGTTGAAGATAAGAAAGCTGACAAGTCAGACAAGTCCAAGAAGACTGATGATGCAGAAGACTCCGAAGAGACTGATGATAACGACGATGGCAAGAAGAAGCTGGATAAAAAGAAACCGGCCAAGTCGGAGAAGAAAAAGTCCGGCGGTTTCATGGATAGTCTCGATGCTGAAGCTTCAGCCGAAGTAACAGCAGGTCTTCGCTTCTCGTACTTTGGCATTCGCTCCTTGAAGAAGGGTAGCGAAAAGGTTCGCGTACTGAAGGCCATGTATGGCAACAATGAAGAACCGAACGTCACTGTCTATTACTACCAGCCTACGAAGACGTTGTTCGGTGGTGACATTGATCGTACACATAGTGCCTTCGAGAAGACGTTGAAAGAGAAGAACGGATATCACGCTCTAGCTCAATTCATCCCCAAGCTTATTCGCTCCGGAAAGCTTGTCCAACTGAAGAAGAAAGTCGTCGACGCGACAGCCGAGATCGCCAAGGAAGATCCCGATAGTTTCTGGAGTTACATCGGAGTTCAGGAACACCCTACCAAGTCCGGAAAGAAAGCAATTTGGTTCGAGATCGGTGACAAGCAATTCGCCGCGATTCCTTCCAAGAGATTCGAAGGCGGCGATGTGAACGAGGCTTCGAACTGGATCAAGATCAACATACTCGGAAACAAAGACAGTGTAGGCAAGAGTTACATTCATGGTCTGAAAGCTATGAACGACTTGGTACACGGTGGCAAACTCAAAATCATCTTCCATTCGGCGGTGTAATCATGATCAGCATGCGAGAACTCTCTAAAAGGCTTGATGCTACTGGTGTTCCTCACACGTTCGTCAGTGCAAGCGACACACCTGACGGTTACGAAGAGAAGCTGAAGAAATTCGTAGCTGGTGTGAAAGAAATCATCGAAGCTTACGGCAGGCAACAGAACTTCAAGTCTTTGATGAATGTCAACATCAAAATCAATGAAGGGAAAGTCTACGACAAGATCACGTCCACGGAAGATGGTGATAGTGCGAACAAGATCTACTGTTTCATCAACAGGTCAAACGGAGATATCTTGAAGCCAGCTACGTTCAAAGTCCCGGCACGCGGACCAAGGGGGAATCTGTTTGACGGTAGTAATGGTTTGAAGCGCATGGGACCATACGGTCCAGCTTACAATAAGTAACGAATACTAAGGACGTATATGATGTTAACGATTAGACAACTATCCAAAGTATTAGTCACTGGATGTATTAAGCACACACTCATGTAACTGCGCTACTGCATCCAAAGATTCTAAACTCATGCTCGCAATCAAGGCTGTCCTTGGTAATGAGTTTATGGAACAATCAAGGCTTGAGCGATTGGAACAGGATATCAAGAAGAACACGATGAGTGTTGATGGTATTGCTAATAAGTACAAGGAGATTAGTGGACACGGTGTTGACCAGGTAACGCTGGAGAATGTAAAGTCTGGTAAGCGGATCGTTCTTGATTTCATCAATGCTGGTGACATGTATTCAGCTACTATCATGGAAAACCCGATTACGAACAAGCTTGTAATATCGGACTACGCAACGATGTTGGAGACGCTTGAGAAGAAAGGCTATGAGCCACAAGAAGGTTCCGATTATTAGAAATGATGCTCCCTTTATACACCATGTTGCCTGGCGCTTGGGGTGATTCGAATTCTCTAGGTAGCACAAAGAGAAGATTGATATCAAATATCAATTCAACGTATAAACGAAAATGAGGTACAAGATGTCGAAACGCATTCCAGGTCTTCTTGAGGCTATTGCGAAGACGAACAATAAAACTGTTACTGCAAGTACGAAGATCTCGAAGACTCAGGAGATCGTCGACCGCGTGAATAGAATCACAAGAAAGAAGTTCGAATTCTCCAGCCAGCTTGGTGGTATCTCTCTTGAGTTGAACGGAAGACAGCTTACACCACGTGCTCCGTTGAAGCAGTTTGACAAGTACGTGTCTGTGTTCCTTGCTGGATTCGAATCAGCCAAGTAGCGTGGGTTCATAAAGCAGGCTGGTAGTATCAAGTAACAGAAAGTTCGACATATGGCTCTCAAGAAAAACCAGAAGAAAATCAAATGGAAGAACCCACTAACCGATAAAGACATTTATGTCAATTGGGATGGTGAGTTCGACCCTGGCGAATACTTGGAGACCATGATCGAAACCAAACTCGATCAGCGAATACTCACTGAGATTGACGAGCGCGAAATGCCACGCGCCGCCAACTTCGTCGAATTCTGCTATGGTAAGAACTTTCTGAACTTCAAACCGTTACCTAGAGCCATTCAAGTCATATCGACGATGCTTGGTGAAATGTGCCCATTCTGTTCCGACAAGGAATTGTCGAACAACATGTACAATCAGAGCATCGACGAGATCTACGAAAAGGTCGTATTTACACGTTATGGTAGATGCCCTAAGTGTTCGAAGACTAGGATCGATTTTCTTCGTCATAAGAAATGGTGGATGCCAGATAGGCTCGTCGCTGTAATCGGTCAGCGTGCAGGCAAGAATATCATGTTTGCACAAGCGAAGCTCTACCTGTTGCATAGGTTCCTCACACTGGAGCTGAGCGGAAGAAGAGTTACTCCTTACGAGTACTTCGGTTTGGCTCCGGGACCTTTGCGCATGACATTCACCGCTGTCACTCTCGGACAGGCCATGGATACTATTTGGGGTCCATTCTCCGGAATGTTCGAAGAAGCTCCTTGGTTCCAGGAATACGGAAAGTTCCTCAACTTCCATGGGAAGAAGAAAGGTGTTGAACTCTACGCATATAACACGACGTTCATCAACTACAAGAACAAGCGTGTCGACATAGCGTGCAGAGCACCTGACCAGAGAAAGCTTCGTGGTTCGACAAGATTCTCCTACGGTATTGATGAAGTTTGCTGGTTCGATGCGAAAGCCGAAGAGAAGTCGAAGGGTAGCGACAAGGTGTTGGGATCGGTCGCCGATATCGACACCTCGTTGTCGAACTCGTTGAAGACTGTTCGCAATGCAGCCTTGAAGAAATTCAAGGCTGGTGACTTCGATGTTCCTACAGGTTACAGTTTTCACATCTCGTCACCATGCCATGCCAATGATATCGGGATGATTGCTCTTCGCGAATCGAGAAGCAACATCTTCATCTCTGCGTGGAACTTCCCAACTTGGGAATTCAATCCCGAGTTCACATCGCAAGACGATTTCAGAGCCGATTACTTGAAGGATCCGGTAAAGGCCGAGCGCGACTTCGGCGCTTTGCCTCCATTGACGGTATCTCCGTGGATAACAGATCCAAGGCCTGTTCTTTTGGCTTCGCGTACGCAAGCCGATCCGATGCTATTGAACTACTCGAAACGAACTGAGACCAATCCGTTCGGAGAGACGACGACCTGGTTCAAGCTTGACAACATCAAGGATGCCGCTACTCCGAGAATCATCGCAATCGACAACGGTCTAAGCAACAACGCATTCGCCTTGGTGATTCTCTCTATAAGAAAAGGTGTTCCCAGAGTCGACGAGTGTTATATGCTGAAGCCCGACGAAAGCCAGGGTATCAAGGTAAATCTAGACAAGATGTTCGAGGACTTCGTCTACCCATTGGCGACGAAGATGAATGTCGTTTGCGGCGTCTACGACCAGTGGAACTCCGATCAGAACATTCAGAAGCTTCGCAGTGAAGGAAGAGATTGGCGAAAGTATTCCTTGAAGCCTACCGACTTCGACTTCATTCGCGGTAAGTTACAAGCATCGGAAGTATCGTTGCCCTTTGCTGAATTCGACTTGAACGTGTTCTTGAAATCGGATTCGGCCGAGCTTGACTTGGTAAGGTTATCTCTGCTGAAACCAAATTTCGCATTGATACTTCAAACTCTGTCTGTTCGGCAGCTTGGTGTTCGATTGCGCAAGCCTCTTTACGGCGACGACGACGTTTTCCGCGCCGCCGCCCTTGGTGTCAAGCATCTTTATGACGAGGACTTGCGAAAGCAACTCGACCATAACTTCAGTCAGCTTGCTCAACAGCAGACCAACTTCGGTGTCGTTTCCTACAGATCTTTTTCGTCTGGGGCAGGATCTCAATCATCAGCCTCGGCTCCGTCAAAATCAGTTGCAGTAGCTAGAACAAAATCGAGAGGATAGATAACATGGAAACCGTCAAAGCTTACATTGCGGGCCTCAAAGGAATCGATACAAGCAAGCGCAAGTACATGCTTGGTAATCTAGCTGTTGCCAACATCAAAGCAGATGATATCGTTACTGCTAAGACTTCGAACATCATCAAGAAGATGGCGGAGAAGATTCGACAGCGTGGCTTGATGACGCGAGCTGTTGAAGAGTTGAAGGTCGGAAGTTACGACGGATCGTTGCTTAAAGGCGTAGATCCTGCGAACGGTGACAAGATTCCTACTGTCCTTCTGACCGGGGGGCGAAAAGTCCTGTATAATCCCGAGACGCGCGTAGCGTATCCGCTTCCCGATTTCGATAACAAGAAGACGCAACTGGATGAGGTCTGAACGTGAGCTACTTTCAAATCGGTGTAAGTCCGGATAGATCTCTTCGCAACGCTGGAAGGGCCGGATTTAACACACCAACCCAAGCGACTGCGAAAGTCAGAGGTCTCAGTCCGGTCGAAGAATCGGAACCGAAAGGTGTCAGCAAGGCACCGAGTGCTGGTTTGAAGGGGTTCAAGTCATTGGGTAGTGGAGCTGGTTTCGAAACTAATAGATTCTCTCCGCCGAACGAACCTCTGGACCGCGAAACATTCCTGGAAGATATCACACCGAAATCCGATTCCGGTTTGATAACGATGTTCGACAAGATCTACCGTGAAGACGCAGTCGCTGGTGCCGCAACGGATCTAATCGCGACGTTGCCTTGGTCCGATTGGACTCTCTCCGGAGTCGACGATCCTGCTATCATGAAGATCTACGAAGAAGCGATGGAAAGCTTCAATCCGGAAGTAACGATGCCAGAGGTATCTCGTGATTACTTGAAGCATGGCCGAGTGATCATGTCATTGCCGTTCAACGAAGATACCCAGACATGGGATCGCCCGATTCCTATTGATTTGATGTACGCCGACTTGACTCCGATCCCCATCATGGGTTACGATCCGCTTATCGACTTGAGAGCATCACCTGAGATGAGTGCCCTTCTGAAGTCGAAAGATCCTAGAGCCAGAGTCCCTTTGGCATCCCTCCCTGCCAAGTTCAGGAAGCAGTTGATGAATGGCAAGGTTCCTTTGGATACCATGACGACTCTCTTTCTCAGCCGTCGTGTTAGTTTGACTGATTGGAAAGGAACTTCTCTCTATTATCGAATCCTTCCCTACTACGCAATCGAACGCGCACTGATGACTTCGACATTGTCGGCCGCCCGCAGACGCACAAGATCTATTCTGCACCTCACTGTAGGCATCGAAGATAAGTGGGATCCGACTCCGGAACAGTTGAACGAAGTTATCGAAGCCTTCGAAACTACCGAAGAAGATCCAGTTGGAGCCGTGATCGCCACCAGATCAGGAATCGAAGCCAACGAGATTCGTTCCGGTGGCGACTTCTGGAAAATCTCCGAAGAAGCCGATTTCCTCAAGACAGGAAAGTTGGCTGCGCTGGGACTTTCCGAGTCGTTCCTATCGGGTGAGGCAAGTTACTCCACGGTCGACGCATCAATGTCGGTATTTGTCGAGAACTTGAAGTCGTTCCGTGCAACCCTCACTCAACGAACTTTTTATGATAAGTACTTGGACGTTCTCGCCCGCGTCCATAACTTCACTAAGAGGAAGAAAGCGGATCTCGCTCATGGAGTAAGAACAACTACGCTCGCTACCACGGATGAAGCCATGAGTATCAGGAAGAGCGATCTGCTCATGCCTACTATTCATTGGACGAAGAACCTCAGCCCTGAATCCGATGCGAGCTACATGGATATTTTGGAAAAGGTATCTCAGCAAGGTGTTCCTGTTACCATCAAGCAGTGGGCATCAGCCGCTGGTATTGACATCAGCGATCTTGAACAGATGCTTCCCGAAGACCAGGAACTTCGCGCACGTTTGAAGAAGTTCCTTCCCAAGCCTCCTCCACAAGAAGGCGGAGGAGAAGGCGGTGGTGAGTTCGGAGCTTTCAGTACTGCGGACATTCGCGGATCTCTCGCTCTGGGGTCAGTGCTTGAAGACAGCAAGGATAACAGATCGGTTCTCGGTATCACACACAAGGAATTCTCGTCCGTAGTTGCAACACTCACACACGACAATCGCAAACAACGTATTCTCCGCGACGATGTTGCTTTGTCGAGGTGGTTGAGTGAGCGCTACGATGGTGATTCCACCAAGGTTGATAACGTGAGATACCTTCTCACGAAATCTGGCTTCGCGGATTGCCGAATTAGCACAGGATATATTCACAACTTGGCATTCAAACTTCAAGAGAAGGCCAAGCTGAACATCAAGAATCGTGATGTTCTAAAGCGCATCCAGACGGAAGTTGCAATTCTCGCGGCTATCTACAATTTCAAATCTGATCGCGACATCGTTTCGAATTCCGAGCGGTCACGTTTGCGTAGGATAGCTGTGGACAACTCCGTCAAGTCGGCATACGCTCGTAACACAAAGACATCGACACCAGCATCAAAGTTATATGCGGGGGTATAAGTGGGAGACAACGACAATCTTGCACGGGACGTTGGAGAAGTCCGTGCAACGCTTGCCTCGGAATTGGGAAGGCTCAAAGGAGATTTCCTAGCTCTGTCGGAAAGAGTTGAGAAATACCGGGAACAACTAGCTTCGCTTCAGCAGGCTAGTTCCTTGGTATCCCAACTCGATACGAAACTCCAGCAGGCGTTGAGCGAGATTAACTCCGTGATTCATAAGATCGATTCCCTGGAACGCGCAGGTACGACTACTGAGAAGTACGTCGATAGGGAAATCCAGCATGTTCGATCCGAGATCAAGCAGGAGATAGCGAAAGCGGTTCTTGAACTTGATCTCAGCATCAGCACGAGATTTCCTGCTACGACAATCCACGATCAGATCGAGGAGTTGTTCAACCTTTCGCACAAGGCTTCGGAATCGATGCAACGCATACTTGCCGATCACGATGGCGACAGGCTTTCGAGTTACAAGGAGCAGACGGATCGGCGTTTGAAGAGTATTGAGGACAAGCACGAAACTCTCAGCACTTCCGTCACCGATCAGAAGATCGCTTTGAGCAATTCGTCCATCAAGCTCTCAATACTGATCGCTGTTCTTGGCATAATTCTCCAGCTTGTTACAACTCAAGTTGTCAAGTATCTATTCGAGTCGAAAACGCAAAATGCAATTCCTACGACGAACGTGAAGAACTGAGCAGGAGATCGCAAAATGTCCAAAGACATCGAACAAGAATCTTCCTTCGACAGCGGGAAATACTCGCCAACGCTCGACGACATATTGAACAAGCCAGTTAATAGTAGCGACGTTGCGAACATCAACCCGATATTCTGTGTTGGGTTGAATCGCAATGATGTTCATGCTTTACGCAATGCTTTCATGTCGTACATGGATGAAGAAGTCAGGATCTACGGGTTCTACAACAATCATAACATCATTCCTCAACGAGTAGGGTTGCTACCGAGGGTACTCGTGGTCAACACGGTGCCAATCGTCGGGGAATTACGTCACTACGTCACGAGGAATAGAATTCCGGTTCTTCGTGTTCTGGACGAGCGATGCCAACTCGTCCAGCTTCCTTATTCGGACTACTATTCCGGAGTGTACGAAACGGTAGCTCATACTGACTTGTCGAATTCCAAAGTTGTAACTAGCATGGTCGAACTGGGAATTCGCATCTTCAATCGCAACAGAGGATCGAACTCGGAAATGTCGGAGTTCGTCAAGATGTCGCTTCACGAAGTGTTGGAGATTCCTGCAACAGCGAGCGGCGACTTGTTGTTGAAGTCGCTTCTATCTGCTTGAGAGGAGTTTTTCATGGGTCTCCGTAGTGTTAGGCAATCAAGGTCCGTGCAGTTGAGCAGGGATTACTCGGAAGTTCCGTACACCAGGAATCAACACTTGGTGAAGTCGAGTAGAATCATAGGTGAAATCCTCGCCAAGAAGCAAGCGCAGATGGGGACGAATGCTGTTAGTTCCGTGGATAAGCGCGAGTTCTACTTCTTCAGAAAGAAGACTTTCGGTCGCGTCTGCTCTTGTGCTTTGGGAAACGAATCTTCACCTTCGAAGGATTGCAACGCATGCTTCGGTGTCGGCTTCGTCGGAGGTTACGAAAAGTACGGAACTTGGCACGAGACTCTTGACTTCACTTCCGGAGAACTAGAGACCATCAATGTCGAACCAGCGCACGAGATGAATGCGGTTCCAACGTTGATGCGGCTTGTCGATGGTTCCAAGAAAGGTGTGCTTCGCGGATCGTTTCGCATGCGGAGAAATTCAGGTTACTGTGATGCATTCCAAATCGTCGACTCCGTATCGAAAGACAACTCAGTATCAGTCGTTGTACGCGAATCAGGAACGAACTCCTGGATCGAAGCGAACATCCACAACATGACGACTTTGATGCACGCCGACATGCTCGACTTCGAAGTTACTTTGTCTCGTCGTGGCACTGGTTCCAAGACACCCTACTTCTCTCATTTGATGTTCAGGTATGGCCTACTCACGCAAGATCAGATAATCATCCCTGTCGATATCCCTAGAAACACAGAAGGGATCAGTCTGTTGGATTACGGTTTTGACGAGCAGTTCGGATCATTGTCCTTGTTCATTGACAACAGGATCCATACCGTATCGAATGGCGACATGTTCTACTTTATAGAACGCAACCGTTGGCTTGAAGTCACTGAAGTTCAGCCGTTCCACGCTGTCGGTACGCATATCAGTGCTGACGTTACTTGTCGCTTCGTCCAACCTTACGAAGCAGTCAATAGAGTTCCTGCCTGAACAGGTAATTCTTAGTAGGTGGGTTTAACATATGTCATGCAACTGTTCCAAGAAACAAAACGTCCCGACGACAACTTGCCCGAAATGCAACGGGTACAAAACATCAAAGAAGGGCTTGGTAACTTGCCCTATATGCAAGAATGTTTTCTTCGCAAAGTAGGAACCAATAATGATCAGTGAGAGAATCCCCAACGTGAACGAGAAGCCATACACCAAGTCCAGCACCGAGGCTCCTCCGGAACCAATGACCGATGCCGTCTATCGGGTAGGAACTCCAGGTGGCTTGACGAGGAAGTACGTTCAAGTTACGAAGATCTATGGCGACAAGCTTGCGAAGTGCCGTGTTCTCAAGAGCTATTCTGAGAGTGGCAAATCAATCAAGTCGCACGAAGGAAAGGTTATCAACGTCGGGTTCGAGCATCTGCATCAGCCTGATATCTTCCCCAAGTTCGCAAGCTCGTCCGAACTCTGGCTCTCGAAAGCCAACATGAGCGGTACCGAGTTGAAGGCAACTGTCGCCAATCTAATTGATGGCTTCATGCAGACCGAAGCTATCGCGTACGATCTTCGAATGGATGCGAACAAGACGGTGGAAGGAATCAAGACACTCCTTGCTGGTTACATCGGACCTTTCCTCATGACGTTCTTGATCTCGTTCATCAAGCGTCGTATCGAGAAGGTGATCATGGAGCGCGAAGGGAAGCCTACTCAGAAGAAGACATTCGAGCGCAAGATTTCCGATATGAAGCGCTTGTTCACGAAACCAATTCCGAAGCCTGAGATCGAAACCAAGAAGGCAAAATAACAATGCCTAAGAGAACGAAATCGATCTTCACTCCGAGGAAAAAGTATCGGTTGAAGTTCAAGCAGAGGGTTGAGCCGAAGCAGAAAGCAAGAGCGCAACCACCACCGGGATCGTTGACCTACTTGGCTATTAACCAGATCTCAGGGATGCTTACCAATTTGAACTCTCTTCTTCATGGGACACTGGCTACGGCACCTGAATTGTTGAAGGATTACGTTCGTCGTTCCGCAATGGAACTTCATGCCATTCAGAAGCTGTTAATCGAGAAGCTTCCTGATAAGTACAACGACTCCGAAGATGAAGTTCATCGTCTGGTGAACTCGGAAACCGAAGATGCTGGGACTGTCGAATCCAGACTTCAAGCCATTTCTTCCGCACTCGATGTCGTTACAGGAACCGTGAAGTCCAAAGCCGAAGAAGACCTCACGTCATTGGGTTTGCTTCCTGCTCTCCGCGAGTTGTCAATCGGAAAGTCGCAACGAGCCAAGAATTACATATCGCTGATGGGTGGCTTGAAAGTGGCCTGTCGCGAGCTTACAAGTTACTGGAAGAAAATCAGAACCCAGATCTGCGAGAACAATAGGCACGATGTCGAAGAGTATCGCGAACTGAAATCAGCACTGCATGACGACTTGGATGATGCTTACGCATTCATCGAGAATCTACGTAATAACGTTTAAGGGAATATCATCATGAAGCAACACCGTGAGGGTCGGCGCGTCAGTCCTGAGATGCTTAAGGCTAGAAGCTCGAAGGCTGTTACTAAAAAAGTTGGGTTGGAAGTAGGCAAGGAACAACCAGCGGTCGATAAACATGCTAGAGGTTCGTTCCTGTCCGCGCTGACTTCTCTCACGGTTTCAAACATATCTCCGGTTCCAAGCACACCAGCTCCTCCAGTTGCGTCAGTTGCGTCAGCCACTCCAACGCATCCGATAGTATCGAATGCACCGTCGGTTCAGAAATCTGTTACCGCACCAGTGCTTTCCGAGAACGATAGACGCATGCGGATCATAGATGGAATGCGGAACGGGTTGACGGATCAGCAGTTGGCTATCAAGTTCGATTCAGATCTCGCTTCTGTCATGCGCATCCGCAAGGAGTTCATCAAAACAGCCAAGATGAACGATCCCAGGGCATTGTTCTCGAAAAGACTTGCCGATATCGATGAAGCCTTTGAGATAGCGAAAGACAAGTTCTTCGACGATCCAGGTAACGAAACTTACATGAAGGGTATGAACGACTTCGCGAAGACTCTTCGCGAGTTGATTCAAAGCTACAACGACTTGGAAGACCCAAGAGCTGTTGCCGATGTCATGGTGCGTCGTGTGATTCGCCCTTTGACGATGGGTCAATTAACACCAATCGTCGAAGCACTGTCAAACCTTCAAGTCGAGATGTCGTCGTTCCTTCCGGAACATGCGCGTGGCATGGTTGAGACATCTATTGTCGGTGCTGTCAAGAAGCTTCGTGATACTACCAAGATCGAGTACAACCGAGCTGTGGAAACGCTGTCTCAGATGTTCGAAGTCGATCTGAATGATATGCGACTCAACAACGCTTCGGAAGTGTCAGATGCTCAAGACGCAAGCAAAGCAAGTTGATCTCAGGTTGAAGTCGAAGGAATTCGCCGAAGATCTTGAACGAGATTTGGATCTGATATCCGCTAGTAACAAACTACCGAGTGTACTTCAACAGATGTTGCGGTTGAATAGGAGTGATTTCGATGCCTCAAGATCCGAACGCACCGCGTGAACGTTTGACATGGCAGCGCGGAAAGCAAGCTGAGTTTAGAATCAAACTCCTGAACAAAGACGCATCTCCAATGGCGCTGGATACTACCAAGTATCCGGCTTTTGCCATTTATGCACCTTCGGGAACCATGTTCCAACAAGGTGTTATGCAACAGTTCGCGGTGCCTGGGCAGTATCGAACTTTGTGGACGATACCTACAAATGCGGAGCTGTCCAACGACAGGGGAACCTGGACTTTCGAGATCACTGCAATCAGGTCCAAGGATCTGAAGCAGGTTCAGAAGACCATGGACTTCAACGTCATCGAGAAGCGAACGACATCTTCCGATAACAGGAATGTAGTGCAGTTGGCAGTAGCTGGAATGCCTTATCGAGCGTTGTGGCGTGGCGACTACGACCCGGACGAGTTGACTTTACAGATGTTCTATTCGACTGCGCCTGAAGACCCTTCGCTTGCGCCTGTATTCATCCCAATCACGAAGGCCGCATTCACGCAAGTGACTGACGGTGATAGCATCGCTTACTATTACGACGTGCCAGCATCCTCAATAACTGTATCTGGTGACTACACTCTACTGTGGACGATTCGCGAAACAGCTACCGCACCTTTGGAAAACGACTACGAACAGCTTAGGGTTATCAAGAAGTCGTTCATCAGACATATTCCAAGTTTGAGATTCGCATGCGAGAGATTGCCTATGGATCCCAACGCACCGCAGAAGATCTCAGATGCCGATCTTGTCGAGGCCTTGACACAGGCCGCCGCGATGTTGAATATGTACCATCCGATCTCGACGTATTCACCGGAAACAATTCCTGGTACGTTGCACATGCATTGGATGCTGTTGGCTATTCGTTGGATGCTTACGAGTCAGCACTTAGTGTTATCAGCACAATCATTCAATTTTTCAGGTCAGAGCGTTTCGCTCGACTTCGATCAAACCGGGGCTGTCGAATCAGCTATCGGAAGAATTGACGGCTACATCGACAACAGTATCAAGGAAGCGAAGCTCGCCACCAATCGCGCACTCACTTCGAATCTCGCTTTGGGTCTGCGTTCCAACAAACCTATTGGCTGGAACCAGCGCGTAATTCGTTACGAACATGCCGATGGTTCAGGAAACTACGGTATGATTCTTGGTCAGTTGACAACACTTGGTTTGATTCCATAACGAACATCGAAATATCAAGGAGAAACAAACATGAGCATCAAAGACATTTCCAACTATCTCGCTACGTCCGGTGTCGAGCACAACTTCGTTATAGGAGGCGATCTTCGTATCGCCAAGAAGCTCTCTGTCAATATCTTGAAAGACAAGACCGCTCTGAAGCAGATCGAATCCGTCGAGAAGGATCTCAGGAAGCTCGCCAATCGCGGAGACTTGACGCTTGAAGTAGCATACGAGAAGTTCGAAGCCGTGGTTGCATGGTTTGTCCGGTTGTTCGCCAAGAAGCACCCAGAGCAGAATATCGAGCACAGCTCCGTCAAAGACGTTATCAAGATTCTTGTTGACGACTTCAAGGAAAGTCTCGGCGGTAACTTGGCAGTTGCGGCTTCCGAGAACGAAGCTGATTGCTATACTCATGTGAAGTTTGGTGTCGGCACTTCAGGCATCGATGCTTTTCAGAGCTTCATCCACGCTCTCAAGCCATTCATGATCTTCGGTCTGAAGAGCTTCAAGCAAGGATCGAACGGCAACTGGGTGGCTCGTGGACGGTATATCGTTCTTGAGTTCGGAGCCACTAATCCAACATCGCTCCTGAAGGGTCGTGGGGTTATTGAAGTCAACTTCATCAAGGCAACAACTCCGACCGAAGATTGGGAGAGGAAGTTCGATTCGATTCTTCGCGAATTCACGGATTCGTTCCTGAAGCACAACGCCGAGCGCGTGTATGCCGCTCTCGATGAGGATCAGTTGGAAGCTCGCGACAAGGCCGCTCGTTCCGCTTTGGTCAAGATCAAGAAGGCCGGTATCGCACCCAAGGGTGTTTCCACGAACAACGAACGTGTGCGTGTGGAGATTCCAGGAGTTATCTCGAAAAATATCAAGAAACTCAAGGCCGCTCTGATTGGGTGGAAGGTTAGCAAGGAAGGTGACGACGAAACTGTGTTCGCGAAGGGTGATATTCGCATCTCTCTTCGTGAGAAGGGAACGAGCACGTTCATTCGTATTCGCCACAAGGCCGCAAAGGACTGGGCAGGACGCACCGCGAAGAAGGGTACCGAGACCGGTAACCATGTTGGTATTCCTCCGAAGTATCTCGGTTTGGTTGCTCTCCCCAAGGTGTATGGGTTGAAGACGAAGAAGTATCAGGCAGTTCGCTTTCAGGGACGCCGTACCTACTTCTACAAGCCTACTGGTATCTCCGAAGCTACGCTGGCGAAGCTTTTGACCAAGTCCCCTGTTTTGGTCAACAAGTACGTGCGTGCCAACAAGGTCGAGATCGCGGCTGTCTACGACGAAAAGACGAAGAAGCCTTACGTGAGCAAGACTGTCAAGAAAGCGAAGTAACATGCCTAAGAAGATCGTCAACGTCACAAAGAAATTCTCCCTTGTGCCCAAAGCACGTCGCTCCGGGAAGATGGACTACGAAGATCTCAAGAAAGGTGAGATTGCTATTCGCGAGAAGACAACTGCCCTCTCCAAGAAGCTATCGGAACTTCGCGACTCCGTTACAGATATCGAAAGCGCGATCAAGTTGATGAATGAAGCTGGTCGTATCTTGGCCGACATGTTTGGCGTATCCACGTCGAATATATCGATGCGTACTCTCAGTGGAGCACGTTTGGGTGATAACAATACGAGTTCCGAGATTCGCAACGGTATCATCGACTACGTCGCTAAGATCAAGGGTCTTCGTATTCGCAACACTCCGAACGCCACTGACATCGCGGTACTTCGTAAGGCTTTGGATTTCGCCAAGAAGTACGGTTACGAGCAGAACGATCTTGTAAAACGCTTGGCTTCTGAACGTGCATCTTTGGAAGATCTCGAATTGAAGGTGAGATCTTCCGGTGAAGACGACATGCGTAAGCTGATGAAGACACGTGTCCACAAACCTGGATTGAGTCCTCTGGAAGCCGCTCGCAATGTCAGGGATGTCGCCCGCGAAGTTAACAAGGAGATCGGCAGTATCGAGACCAAGGTTTCGGATTTCCTCCTGGAACTCAGCAAGGTCAAGACACTCAAGAGTCTCAGTGCTCGTGGTGTTGATGTGGCAAGCGTGAAGGTGCGCATCTCAGAAGTTACCAAGGATCTTGCCGAACTCGAAGCTCAAGCTGTTTCAGATACGGTTCTTCACAAGTCCTATGAAAAGAAGAATTCCGCCGCAGAGAAGGCCAACATCAAGTGGCGTGCGTCACGCGAGATGAAGCTTAAGTTGAAGTTTCGTGACGACAAGAAGAAGCTTCGTGAAGAACTTGCGAAGCTCGACTTGGCCGCGAAGAGCAGGCTCGATCTTCTCCAAGGGAGGATCGGACTTTCCGGATTGCATGATCGCAGTACGAAGATTTCCGATGTTAATTCAAAGATCGCTACTTTGAAAGCTAGTCTTTCGAAGCTGATGCTTGAAGTTGAGTCGTTCTCCGTGAATCTCGGTAACAAGTCGTTCGAAGCACGAGAGCACGAGCTTCGCGAGTTTATCAAACAAGGTCAACTTGCCAAGAAGATCAAAACTAACGCACCGCAGGTGAAGAACGCTTCTGCTCTTCAGAGCGGAACTGCGTGGCTTGACGCCGTCAAGTCGGTGCTGAACGATCCGTCGAAGGTTCGAAGTTTCCCAAGCATCTCCACGAACATGTCTGCGATCTTGGTGAAGAAGACCAACCCACTTGAACTTGCATCCAAGTACTCCGACGCCCGCGAGGATATCCAATCGCTTATTGGTTATGGATCGCTTGAAGCTTCCAAGTGGCTCCATAGCAACTTCAAGCAGATCGCTACCGAGTTGGCACTTGCTTCTGTTCTCGTTGCTACCAACCCTGGGAATCTGGCTGGTATCAAGCGCATCGATGTAGTTATCAACGAGTATTTCGCGAAGATCAAGTTGAGCTTCGCAGATCAAAATGTATTGAAGCAATTGGAGCACAGCATCCATGCTCGTCTTCTATCAAGCAAGACAGGCGCTACTAGAGGTCTGAACATCGATGTATCTTCGAAGGTGTATGTGAAGAATCGTGCGAGAGCCATTGTCGGAATCGTTCGCGATCCCAGCTTCACCGCTTTGAATGGCTTGAGAAGCAAACTAGCTTTGGCTTTCCGTCAGCAACTCAACGATTGGGTTATGCGCAACGTCCGTATCGAAGGGAAGTGATTGATGCCAACTTTACTTAGACAGAAGAAAGTGTTTCTGAAGCTTCCTCAGAGCGAACAAGTCAAGTTCCTCAACCGTTGGGTATCCGAACTTGAAGATCGCTACCGCGAAGTCGTGCCGAAGGCCAGGCACGACGTTGCATTGATAACGTTTGGTAAGTCAATCATCGATGTCAAGATCAAATGCGACATCCTTGCAAGCAAGAGCAAGGCGCATCTATCTTCCGCGCAGTTGGTCGACTTCAACAAGCGATGCTCCTCGGTGTACGAGACGTTGAAGAACCATGACAAGACATTGTTCGGTTTCGAGCGTGATATTCTCCGCCCTAACAGCGACGGCGCGAAGAAGCAGAAGCTCGTCGCCGATGTTCGCGGAGACTTCGGGGCGTTGGAAGATCTGCTCAACGAAGTCAAGTTGAAGGCTGAGGACGCCGTCAATTTGTACGACTCCTACGGGTCGAACAAGGATGTACTCGATGCCGTAAATAATGGTCGGAAGTTGGCTACCGGATTGGCGTCGTACCGCGACAAATTCTTGGAAAGCATCAAGCGTCTCGAAGACACCAACGCCAAGATTGTTAATATCGGTCAAGAGAAGGATTCCTTCAACGACATGTATATGCGCAACTTGGGTTTGATTGAACGTAGCGAGAACTACTTGAAGCTGGTCAAGGGCTTGTCGAGAAAGTACCGTGGAGTAACTAGGAAGATCGCGAAGGATCTTGGTGTGTTGAAACCGCACTGGTACCCTAGCATCTCAAGGAAGCTCGACAAGTCAGGACACAAATCTGGAAGCTCCCTGTTGGTGAAGCGACTACGCGATCTCGCGTACTCTGGTGCCGATGTGTTTCCGGATCCTGCGACTTTGTATCTCAAGGAGATTCGCGCTCAGAGAGTTAATCCACATGTCAAGGAATTGATCTCAGCGTGTATTCTTCTCGGAACAGACAAGCTGAATGCGACGCTCATCGATGCCTTGACGTTGGTGAAAGACGTGGTGGATATCAAGCAACACAGCACGTTGCTTGCCCAAGATGTCTCCGCTGTCAAGGACGTTATCTTAAGCATGCTTTCCAGTCCTGAAGTGAAGAAGCATAGTTCCTACTCGCCAGCAAATAAAGCATTGGCGCAGAAAGTACTGGCATCTTCGCAAGCAACTGTGGTGCGGAAGTACAACGACGCTGTCGTTGACTACGTCGAGAAGTATCTTGCATAAGGTATCAGCCGATACACAAGGTGATCTCGACGTTCTTACATTCTGCAATGAAGTTATCGACAAGTTGGTTGTCATTCTCGCCGACGACAAGAAGTACAGTAGAATCAGTTTCGCTTCTCGCGATATAGGATCGAACTCCAACAAGGAAGTACCTTGTTGGTTGCTTCCTGTTCGTATCGTGGTTCGCGGGAAGGTCGTCTTGTTCGATCTGGTCTTGGCGAAGAAAGTCGGTTACGAGTTCGCTTCTCATATCGCCATGGCTTCGAAACGTGATATCATCGTTCTGAACATCCTGTCGAACGCGACTGCCTTGCCGAACAACAAGCTGATAGTCAAGAAACTGACAACCAACCACATGTTGCGCAGGGTGCTTGTTCACGAGTTGGTTCATTATCTGGTATCGAGGAAGTTCGTTTCCAAGAAAGCCTACATGGATTACGCCAGAAGGACTAACTCCTTCTCGGCAAAGCGAGAAGATCGCGACACCGTGTACTACAACGAACCTACGGAGATGAACACACATTACTTCGAAATAACGCATGACGCTATGCAGTTGAAGAGCGAAGAACCGAATGACAAGCGTCTATCGACGTTCAAAGCCTTCTTGAAGCATGCATCATCCGTACACGACGGTCACTTTTTCAAAGGGTTGACCGAACAGAACTTGCGTAGGGTTAAGAAGCGCCTTTATGGTTTCTGGAGTGCTCTTCGAAACCCAACAAGTTCGGAAAGGTATCGAAGGCAAATGGGAGTTCTGGCTACCGGAAATTCAATGCTAGTGTTATCGAACGTATTGCGTGCGAACGGCGTGGAGCATACCTATGTCAGCACGAAGCAACGTGGACGCAGTATCGCACGTACCGAAGGTTTCGAGCTATTCACCAAAGTCAAGTTGAATCCGAAGGCGCACATAAAGTTCAGCGATGTGTTTCGCGAGTTCTGCAAGCAGTTCAAGATCAATTCCGAAGCTGTCGATCTTCCCGACGATGGTGTCCACCATCCTTATCGGTATAGCTTCATAAATAACAGTGGTTCGATTCGTCTGTGGACTCAGTTTCATCCAGTCTATGACCGTGGAGAATTGGGATCGGTTTGTTTGAAAGTAGAACCCAAGGCCCTGTTCAAGTTCGGAGTGATTCGATCCGCGTTGCGTTCGATCACGAATATCAAACCCGTGTTCACCAAAGTAACGAAAGAAGATGTCTATAGGGAACTGAGTCTGTTGCTTGATGGCGATATTCCCAAGCACCCAACTGCCACTCAGGAGAAGACCGCATACAACTCCCTGATCGAGAAACTTCAGTCAGGAGATAAATTCAAGCTCGAAGAACTTCAACGAGACTACGATTCCAATTAACACACCAACAAAGGATGCTATGTTGCCGTACACACTTCCAACTGCTTATCAGAATTTCATCGCCAAGTCTCGTTATGCGCGATGGCTCGATGATAAAAATCGCAGGGAAACCTGGGATGAGACGATAAACAGGTATTTGGATTTCTTCTTCGTGACGAACAAGAGTACCGCCACGCATTTGCAGAAGAAGCTTGACTCGAAGCAACTGAACGATCTGCGTGACGAGCTGTACGAGGCTATGGGAACCTTGCAGTCGCTTCCTTCGATGCGCTGTTTGATGACCGCTGGTCCTGCTTTGGAACGCGATCACATCGCCTCGTATAACTGTTCAAACGTTAACGTTGATGACATAAAGGTTTTCTCTGAAACTCTGTATGTCCTCCTCTGCGGCACAGGTGTGGGATTTTCAGTTGAACGTCAGTTTATTAACAAGCTTCCTGAAGTACCGGATGAATTGTTTCCAACCAACACTACAGTCGTGGTTGAAGATAGCAAGCTTGGTTGGGCCAAGTCATACCATGAGTTAATTACTCTTCTTTATCAAGGTCAGATTCCTAAGTGGGATCTTTCGAAAGTTCGACCCGCTGGTGCGAGATTGAAGACATTCGGTGGACGTGCATCCGGACCTGAACCTCTTGAGCGACTATTCAAGTTCACAGTTAATATCTTTAGAAATGCTGCTGGTCGCAGGCTTGAGAGTATTGAGTGTCACGATATTCTATGCATGACTGGTGAAGTTGTCGTTGTTGGCGGAATTAGGCGTTCAGCTTTACTCAGCCTTTCCAATCTTTCCGATCTTCGCATGCGTGATGCCAAGTCTGGTAACTGGTGGGAAACATACCCACACCGCAAGCTTGCGAACAACTCTGTTGCCTACACTGAACGGCCTGAGATTGGTCATTTTATGGATGAGTGGCTTGCTTTGTTCAGGTCGCATTCGGGAGAACGTGGAATCATTAATCGTGAAGCTCTTCGCTACGGTGCGAAGAAGTACGGCAAGCGTGATGCCTCTCAGATCGTTGGTTGCAATCCATGTTGCTTCACGGGTGAAACTAAAGTACTTACAGCCACACGTGGTTCAGTAACTATCAAGAGTCTCGCTGATGTCAGCGAAGGTATTGTTCAGTTCGATGTGATGTGCGCCCATTATGATGAATCCAATCACGTTTGGGTTAGTCAAATGAAGAAAGCTGTTGCGAAGCAGACAGGTGAAAAGGATGTCTTCTTAGTAACAACTTCGCGAGGAACCACGTTCAAATCGACTGACGATCATCCTCTTGCGCAATCTGATGGAACCTACGTTCAAGTCAAGGGTGCTATCGGACTTGATCTCATTACATTGTTCCCACAAGCCGAAGACAAGCAGATCAAGATCGTTTCAGTCGAATATGTTGGTGTTGAGCCAATCTATGACTTGACTGTTGAAGACAATCACAACTTCTACATTGTTCCTGAGAACGCTGAAACACATGAGGCGATCCTAGTTCATAACTCAGAGATCGCTTTGCGTTCAATGCAGTTCTGCAATTTGAGCACTATTGTTCTTCGCCCGGAAGATACCAAGGAAGATATCGTGCGCAAGGTTCGCCTTGCCGCAATCTTCGGAACGATGCAAGCTACGCTCACTAATTTCAAATTCCTTCGCAAGAAGTGGAAGCAGAATACCGAAGAAGAAGCACTACTTGGTGTTAGCATGACTGGCATTCTAGATCACCCACTGCTGGGTAAGATTCACTCCAAGGAACGCGACGAGTTCTTGAACGAGATGCGTTTGGAAGTCGAGCGAATCAACAAGGAATACTCGGAGATTTTCGAGATCAATCCTGCGACCGCAACCACTTGTGTCAAGCCAGAGGGAACTGTTTCCGAACTTGTCGACAGCTCATCTGGTATCCATCCTCGTTTCTCCCAGTACTACATTCGTGCTGTACGCGGCGATAACAAGGATCCTCTCACGCAGTTCTTGAAAACAACAGGTGTTCGTTGGGAACCTGAAATTGGCAAGGAGAACTCGACCACGGTGTTCTACTTCCCGAAGAAGGCACCGGGCACTTCGGTAACTCGTGATGAGATCACGGCTATTGAGCAGTTGGAACTTTGGAAGAACTTCCAGGAGCATTACTGCGAACACAAGCCGAGCATCACTGTTTATGTTCGCGAGAACGAATGGTTGGATGTGGCCGCTTGGGTTTGGAAGAACTTCGACATGGTTTCAGGTGTTAGTTTTCTTCCTTACGACAACGGTATTTACCAGCAGGCACCGTATACTGCTTGTTCCGAAGAAGAGTACTTGGGTGCTTTGAGCAGGATGCCCGATATCGCTTGGGAGAAGTTGGAAGACTTCGAACATGATGATGCCGCAGTGACAGCTACTCGCGAGTACGCCTGTACTGCGGGAGCGTGCGAGCTGCGTTAATTAGGTCCTAAATCATCGTCAACACAAGCCCCTGCTGGTATCTAGCCGACAGGGGCTTTCTCGTTTTCCGTTGTTGAAAATATGCAGTAACAAGTAATTCTTAGTAGGAAGATACATCAACGAATTTTAGGAGATTATTCAATGAGACCGTCCGGATCTGGGAAGCCAATGACGATGAAACAGCTTTCCGAAGTGTTGGCCTCTCGCGGTATCAAGCACAATTTAGTTTCTGCGTTAAGTCACCCCGATGCTATTTGGGGTTTCGTTGAATCCATTGCCGAGTTGGATTGGAAACCACTTACCGCTTTCGTCGAAGAGTGTTCAATCACGGAAGACAAAATTAACATTATCGTCAATATCAAAGGCAAGTACAATTTCATCATCGACATCTTCTATGATGCCGAAGTTCACAAGAACCAAACTTTGGTAGCTTGTTCTGGTCGCGGGACGACGAAGTGTGATGGTCACTACATCGATAACATCAGTTGGGATCTGAAGCATCTTCTCAAGAATCAATCGGATCTTAAGGAAGCTTTGAGTTCCTTCCTGCTT